>Ga0210016_1000182_pt1 | contig 51148 bp, 55 predicted proteins | sample CryGeyCG2014_300_FD_185454 | JGI IMG/M metagenome (GOLD analysis project Ga0210016, IMG submission 185454) | Groundwater microbial communities from aquifer - Crystal Geyser CG02_land_8/20/14_3.00 (SPAdes) (version 2) | ecosystem: Environmental > Aquatic > Deep subsurface > Groundwater | place...
ACATTGAAATGCTTTTGGTGTAATTTCTTTTAACTTCATATTTTTACCTCCTTATTAAAGTTTTTACTTCGACCTTTTACATTTAAAATTATAAACCTTCAAACGTTATTGTCAAGACCTCGCACCTGGGTATACTAAAGAAGTTGGAACAGATTCGGTGATACAATAAAGATGAAAATCTTTAAAAAATCTGTTCCTATGTATCATTTAAAACAAATACCTTCAGAGGCAAAGATTAAAAAGATAGTCAGGCGGATTCTTTTCGGGACTCACCTGTATTGTCCGCGCTGCAAATCCCGATCTGTGTATCGTTCAGAAAGCAGATACCGGTGTAGAAAATGCCGTCGGCCTTTCTCTTTAACCAGCAATACCTGGCTGTCTAACATGAAGCTTCCTTGGCAGCAATTCTACACGCTTCTGTGGTGCTGGTTGAATCATATGCCGATTACGCAAAGCATCAAAATCACCGGACTAAGTGAAGTTTCAATCAGAAAGTGGTTTGAAGAGTTTAGGCTTAATACTCCTGATCCCGACTGGCTTTCTTCGCTAAAAGACACGATTCAGATGGATGAAGCTTTCTTTAGAAACAAAGCGGTCATCGCGGCCAAAGACACAATAGCCAAAAAAGTAATCCTGCGGGTGATTCCAAAAAAGTATGTTGAAAAACAGAATGTCTCGCAGTTCATTGCCAGACACGTTGAGCCGGGTTCAAAGTTATTCACAGATGGCGCCAGCTATTACCGAGGCATACAGAAGTTCTGGCCGGTCACCCACAAAAAAGATATTCATTCTAAATGGGAATTTGGCCTGACTTCTGAGATAGAAGGGGTGTTTGGAAATTTAAGGACTTTCATCAGAAGAAAATACCATCACGTTACCTGTTCCAAGTTAGAAAACGTGGTGGCAGAATTTGAAGCAAATTTTAACCACCCTGAAATCTTTAAAAACCCGCATGAATACTTAAGAAACTCACTGTTCCTTGTTCCAACTTGTTAAGAATGCCCGATAACGGTAATTAAAAACTCGCCGTAGCGGCGAGTTTTTTAAAATTCAATTTAGCGAACGAAATTATATTTTAAACTGATTAGTTTTATTAGTCGGGCTGCCGGGAGTCGCACCCGGGTCATACCCACCCCAAGGGTACGTACTACTGTTATACTACAGCCCGGGTGGCAGTCTGAATTATTAGACTTTTCCCTGCCGTTTGATGCATTTGGTACATGCTTTAACACGCTTGCCCGAAGGCAGGGTCAGCCACTGCAAATTAGGATACTGGCGGCGGCGGGCCGTCGGGTTAAATTTGCCGCGCAGCTTAACTAATGTTATACTAGTTTGAGAAGTTTTGCCGCAAAGGGCGCATTGTTTTGCCATAAATGTCGTTCGGGTATCGCCTCCAAAAACCGCAGTCGGCTGCAAAAAGGTAAAACAAATTTAATCCAGCCGCTGCTCAGCGCTCGCCGCGCCTTACTTGCATAATTAACAAATAGCTGGCGCGTCTGCGCGATGTTTTTCTCGGCAATACCCTCACTCTTAAAAAAATATAAAAAATTCAGCTTATCTTAATCTAACAAAGTCTATCATACAGTAAAATTAATTAATTTGCAAATATAATGTCTTTTCAGGACGCAATATTTCTATATATAATAATTATTTTTTCCGCCATTTTGCACGAATATGCCCATGGCTGGATGGCTTTAAGAGAAGGAGACCCGACTGCCAAATATGCGGGGCGGCTGACTTTAAATCCTCTGGCTCACATTGATTGGTGGGGGACTGTTTTGATGCCTCTGATTCTGCTTTTTGCTTTTCGTTTTTTCTTTGGCTATGCAAAGCCGGTGCCGATAAATCCCAATAATTTTCGCAATCAGCGAAGAGGATTAATTCTGGTTAGCTTTGCCGGCCCGGGCGCTAATTTTCTTGTTGCGTTGATTCTCGGGCTGTTTGTCAGATTTTATCCGGGCTTGAGCTTTGCTTCTTTTTTGGCGTTTATCGTGTTTATAAATATTTGGCTGGCCTTGTTTAATTTAATTCCAGTGCCGCCGCTTGACGGCTCAAAACTTCTTTTTGGTTTTATTTATGGCCGAGGAGGAAGGACGGTTGAGTTTCTTCGGGGTGCGGGTTCCTGGGCCGGCATTTTGATAGCTCTTTTGATAGCTTTTACTTTTTTGCCGTACTTAAGCCAACTTATTTTTACGTTAATTACGGGTGGAAGGATTGGAATTTTTTAAAGTTGTTGACATCAAAAACTTTCTGCGCTAAAATAGTCTTAACACTTGTATAACAATTTACGGGTTAAAATGGCTACGGTTTTTTTATTTTGTCTGGAGGCGAGTACATATTACAAATATTTACAAATTTACAAATGGATAAAGACAAGGTAATTTATCCTGAGCTAAGTTATAAAATCATCGGACTACTTTTTGGGGTATGGGATGAAATTGGATACAGTCATAAAGAAAAATATATCCAGAATGCAGTCGCAAAAGCACTAAGATAAGCAGAATTCCATTTAAGGAGCAGGTAAAGTCTGATTTAAATTTTAAAGACGCGAAAATAGGCTTATATTTTTTTGATTTCTTAATTGATAATAAAATAATCTTGGAATTAAAAAGACGGGAATATTTTTCAAAAAGCGACATTGATCAAGTTTTTTCTTATTTGAAAACTGCAAATCTAAAATTAGGAATAATTGTATGTTTTACAAGTAAAGGTGTTAAATTTAAGAGAATTTTAAATATCAGATAGATTTGTATATTTGTATTAATTTGTAATTTGTACAGAATTCATGCCAACCCTTCACCAGTTAATTAAGCGTCCCAGAAAACAGGAAAAATATAAACCTAAAGCCCCGGCGCTCTGGCGCGGTTTTAATGTTATCAAAAACAGGCCTTCCAGGTTCCCTTCGCCATTTAAAAGAGGGGTTTGCATAAAAGTATCTACAGTGACGCCAAAAAAGCCAAACTCTGCTTTGCGCAAAGTTGCCAGAGTTAGACTAACCAACGGCATGGAGGTGACTGCTTATATTCCGGGCGAGGGACACAATTTGCAAGAACACTCAGTTGTTATCATAAGAGGCGGAAGGGTTAAGGATTTGCCGGGCGTGCGATATCATATTGTCCGAGGAATTTTGGATACAACAGGAGTAGAGGGAAGGAAGCAACAGAGGAGCAAATACGGGGCAAAACGCCCGAAATAAAATACCGTTCGGGTGTCGCCTCCAAAAACCGCAGTCGTCTATAAATCGAAAAATATAGTTTACATCAGCCGCTGCTCACGCTCGCCGCGCTCCAATTGTTTATTTAAACAAATATACTGGCGCGTCTGCGCGATGTTTTTAGAGGCAATACCCTCACTCTTAAAGAAAAAATATGAGACGTAAAAGAAATTTTACAAGAGAAATTTTGCCGGACCCAAAATATCAAAATGTTTTGGCGGCAAAATTTATAAACCATTTGATGACCGGGGGCAAAAAGTCAACTGCCCAGGCGGTTTTTTATGATGCGTTTGATATAATTGCAGAACAAAAAAAAGACCCGATGGCGATTTTTGATGAGGCAATTAAAAATGTTTCCCCAGCTCTGGAGGTTAAATCGCGAAGAATTGGCGGCGCAAACTACCAGGTGCCGCGAGAAGTCAGAGGAGAACGCAGGATTACTTTGGCAGTAAGATGGTTAATTAATGCAGCCAGAGCAAGGAAAGGAATGTCAATGTCAAAGCGTTTGGCCGAAGAATTTTTGGCGGCTAGCCGCAACGAAGGAACAGCAATAAAGAAAAAACTAGATACGCACAGAATGGCAGAAGCGAATAAGGCTTTCGCGCACTTTAGCTGGTAAATCCATACGAATGTACGAATATTTACGAATATACGAATCCTTCGATAAACTCAGGATAAATTCGTAAATTCGTACTGATTCGTAAATTCGCAAGGTTATGAGACTATTTCCTATAGAAAAAATTAGAGATATCGGCATCATTGCTCATATTGATGCCGGCAAAACCACTGTTACCGAGCGGGTGCTTTTTTATACCGGTAAAAAACACAAAATCGGCGAAGTCCATGAGGGCGAAGCGGAAATGGACTGGATGGAACAAGAAAAAGAACGCGGCATAACAATAACGGCGGCGGCCACGACCTGTTTTTGGCCGCAGGATTCAAAAGAAAAAATGTGTCAGATAAATATTATTGATACGCCCGGGCATATAGATTTTACGGTTGAAGTGCAGCGGTCGCTGCGCGTGCTTGACGGGGCGGTGGTTGTCTTTGACGGCGTGGCAGGGGTTGAGCCGCAATCAGAAACAGTTTGGCACCAGGCTGACAAATATAAAGTGCCCAGAATTTGTTTTATCAATAAAATGGACCGCATTGGCGCCAGTTTTGAAAAAAGCTTGAATTCAATTCATGAAAGACTGACCCCAAATGCCGTGCCCATTAACATAGCGATAGGTGCGGAAGATAAATTTTTGGGAGTAATAGACCTTTTTAAAATGAAAGCAATTAAATTTGAAGGTGAAAACGGAGAATTGGTTAAAGAAGAAGAAATTCCGGCGGATTTAAAAGAAAAGGCAGAAAAATATCGCCACGATTTAATAGAAAAAATTGTGGAACAGAATGAAGAAATGCTTCATAAATATTTAGAAGGTAAAGAAATTCCAATTGATGATTTAAAAAAAGTTTTGCGCCAGGCAACTATTAATTATAGATTAGTGCCCGTTTTGACCGGCTCGGCTCTCAAAAACAAAGGCGTTCAGCTTATGCTTGACGCCGCGGTTGATTTTTTGCCTTCGCCCGTTGATTTGCCACCGGTTGAGGGATTTGACATAAAAGACGAAACAAATAAAATAACCAGAGAAGCAAAAGACGAAGCGCCTTTTGCCGCTTTGGCTTTCAAAGTTGCTACCGATCCTTTTGTCGGTCAGCTAACTTATTTCAGAATTTATTCAGGAATACTCAAAGCAGGTTCTTATGTTTTAAATTCAAGTTCTATGGAACAGGAGAGAATCGGCCGGATTTTAAGAATGTATGCTAAACATAGAGAAGACGTTAAAGAGATGTACACAGGCGAAATTGCCGCCACTGTCGGTTTAAAAAATACCGGAACGGGCGACACGCTGTGCGATCCTTCAAATCCGATAATTTTAGAAAAAATTATTTTTCCCGAGCCGGTTATTTCTGTTGCCATTGAACCAAAAACAAAAGCCGACCAGGAAAAAATGGGCATTGCTCTACACCGCTTGGCAGAAGAAGACCCAACCTTCAGAATTAAAGGCGATATAGAAACCGGCGAAACAATTATTTCCGGGATGGGCGAACTGCATCTGGAAATTATTGTTGATCGCATGCGGCGCGAATTTAATGTTAAGGCTAATGTCGGTAGGCCGCAGGTTGCTTATAAAGAAACAATTAAAGGCAAGGCAGAGGCAGAGGGAAAATATATTCGTCAAACAGGCGGCCACGGCCAATACGGCCATGTTTGGTTGAGAGTTGAACCAAAAGAGCGAGGGCAGGGATATGAATTTGTTAATGAAATTAAAGGAGGAATTATTCCACAAGAATTTATTCCGGCTGTCAAAAAAGGAGTCCAAGAGGCAATTGACAAAGGAGTGCTGGCAGGCTATCCTTTAGTAGATTTGCAGGCGGTTCTTTATGACGGTTCTTATCACGAAGTTGACTCTTCCGAGATCGCTTTTAAAATCGCCGGTTCAATGGCGCTTCAGGAAGCGACAAAACGCGCAAAACTGGTGTTGCTGGAACCGATTATGAAACTGCAAGCGATAGCCCCTGAACAATTCATGGGGGATGTAATAGGCGATATAAACGCAAAAAGAGGGCAGGTTGAAGACATAGAAGAGCGCGGCCACGATGCTTTTCGCGTCAAAGTGATTAACGCAAAAGTGCCTTTGGCCGAGATGTTTGGTTATGCAACAAGTTTGCGTTCAATGACGCAAGGAAGGGCGACATTTACGATGGAGTTTAATCATTATGCCGAAGTGCCTAACAATATTGCGCAGCAAATTGTGGAGGGAAAAAGGAAGTAACCATACGAATGTACGAATATTTTACGAATATACGAATCCTTCGATAAACTCAGGATAAATTCGTAAATTCGTATCAATTTGTAAATTCGTAAGGGAATATGTGGGAAACAATTAAAAAGATATTGCAAAAACAACCCGGGACGTGTATTATTGTAGAAGACGGCAAGCCCGCTTATGTAGTGACAAAATTCTCTAATTATGAAGATTCTCTTGAAAGAATAGAATCTGTTCCCAGGAAAATGGCTTCCAGCATCGGCGAGGAAGAGCTTCTGGAAAAAATAAATCAAGAAATCGCAAATTGGAAAGCAATGCAGGCAGAAAATCAAGCCGAGCCGGAACTGACACAAGATTTGAGCCAAGAGGTAAAAATAGAAGACTTGCCGCTTTAAAAAATAGCGACCCGAATGTCCCGAATGAAAATTAGAAATTCGTGTGGGCGCTTTCGGGTAATGTCTGGCTATGCCAGACTTCGTGCTTTTCGTGTGCTGGTTGACAAAAAGCCTTTTTAGTCTTAAAATGAATTTTAGTTTAAAACGCGTGATGTAAAATTCAGCTCTATTTTATTCCCTGAGTAAGGCGCGTAGCGCCGCATCGAAGGGTCTGGATAAGCCTTCGACTCAGCCCTACGGGCTTCGCTCAGGCAATAAATGCGGCTTATTTAAGCCAAGGAATTTCACATCACACGTTAGTTTAAAATAATAAGAATAATAGGTTACGAATTACAAATTTTTACAAATATACAAATATTTTTAAATTTGTACTCATTTGTAATTTGCATACAACTTCTGTAATTTATGGCAGAGAAATTTGAGCGCGTAAAGCCCCATTTAAACGTGGGTACTATCGGTCATGTTGACCATGGCAAAACGACATTAACCGCCGCAATATTGCATGTTCTAAGTCTGGCGGGATTTAAGGCTGCCGAAAAAAGCGTTGACCAGATTGATTCGGCTCCTGAAGAAAAAGCCAGGGGCATCACTATTGCCACTTGCCACGTTGAATACGAAACTGAAAAAAGGCATTATGCCCACATTGACTGTCCTGGTCATGCAGATTACATAAAAAATATGATTACCGGAGCGGCTCAGATGGACGGCGCAATTTTGGTTGTGGCGGCAACCGATGGCCCGATGCCCCAGACCAGAGAACATATTTTGCTTGCGCGCCAGGTCGGCGTGCCGGCAGTTGTTGTTTATTTGAATAAAGTTGACCAAGTTGATGACCCGGAACTGGTAGATTTAGTTGAACAGGAAATCAGGGAACTTTTGACAAAATATGAGTTTCCAGGCGATAAAATTCCTATTATCCGCGGTTCAGCTCTAAAGGCCCTTGATGTTAAATCTGTTGATGATGAAGCGGCTAAATCAATTTTGGAACTGACTAAAGCCTTAGATGAATCAATTCCTGAGCCTGTCCGAGATATAGAAAAGCCATTTTTGATGCCGATAGAAGACATTTTTTCAATTGAAGGCAGGGGCACAGTTGTCACAGGAAGAATTGAAAGAGGTGTTATAAAACTCAATGAAGAAGTGGAAGTAGTTGGTTTAAAACCCACCCAGAAAACGGTTGTTACAGGAATTGAAATGTTCAATAAGTCTCTTGATGAAGGTCGAGCTGGCGACAATGCGGGCATCTTGCTTCGGGGCTTGAAAAAAGAAGATGTTGAGAGAGGCCAAGTCGTGGCAAAACCAGGCTCAATCACTCCGCATACAGAATTTGAAGGAGAAATTTATATTTTGACCAAAGAAGAAGGCGGTCGCCATACCCCATTTTTCAAAGGCTATAAACCCCAGTTTTATGTCAGAACAACCGATATAACGGGTGAAGTTGAACTGCCGGAAGGCACGGAAATGGTTATGCCCGGCGATACGGTTAATTTGAAAATTAAATTAATCGGCCCGGTGGCGGTGGAAGACAAAATGCGTTTTGCTATCCGGGAAGGCGGGCATACCGTCGGTTCCGGAGTCGTAACTAAAGTAATTAAATAATTGTTTTGTCAAGAATTCGGACATAATTAACAGTTCTTTTAAGACAATGCCTACAGCAACAAAGAAGAAAGAAGAGCCAAAGCAGAAAATAAGAATCAAAATCCGGGCCTACGATCATAAAGTTATTGATCAATCGTCCCGGCAAATTGTGGAAACAGTTTTGCGATACGGCGCGCAAATTTCGGGGCCGATACCTCTTCCGACGGAAATTCGCAAATACACGGTTAATCGTTCAACGTTTGTCCACAAAGACAGCCGCGAGCAATATGAAATGCGGGTGCATAAGCGCATAATTGATATTTTGAATCCCAATCCCAAGGTAATTGATGCGTTAATGAATCTTAATTTGCCGGCCGGGGTTGATATTGAAATCAAGATGTGATTTCTATATCAAGACCGCAGAAAGGGGTCGGGGAAACTGGGTGTTTCCCCGTGGTGGAAATATTAAAACCGCAAGGTTTTAAGGAGTCCCGCCACGCGGGACGACGGGGTAGATATTGAAATCAAAATGTAATTGCTAAATCACGAATAAGCTCACGAATTTTTTCGCTAATAACCGCGAATATATTCGTGATAATTCGTGACCAAATTCGCGATTTAATTAACGATTTTAAAAATTAACAACACTTGCGTCAGGATTTAGTCAGGAAAAAACTCGGGCTAGGCCTGGGTTTTTTATTGGAAAATTATGAAGTTTATATTAGCGAAAAAATTAGAAATGTCTCAGATTTTTGACGAGAAAGGGGATGTCGTGCCGATGACTTTGGTAGAAGCCGGACCTTGTTTTGTGACGCAGATAAAAAATCAGGAAAAAGACGGATATGAATCCGTCCAAATTGCATTTGGAGAAGTTAAACGAGTAAACAAACCAAGAGACGGACATTTGAAAAAAGTTCAAAGTTCAAAGTTCAAAGTTCAAAGTTTTGGAAAATATTTAAAAGAATTTAGAGCCGCTGATTCGGAATTGAAATTAGGAGACGAAATAAATGTTAGTATTTTTAAAGAAGGTGATACAATTAAAGTCAGTGGTCTGACAATCGGGCGGGGATTTACAGGGGTGGTTAAACGTCATGGCTTCAAAGGCGGGCCGGCCAGCCATGGCCAAAAACATAGCTTGCGCGCTCCCGGTTCCATCGGCGCCACGTTTCCCGAAAGAGTTCCCAAAGGCAGGCGAATGGGCGGCCGATACGGCGGAGAAAGAGTGACGGTCAGGGGATTAAAGATAGCGAAAGTTGATGCGGAAAATAATATTTTAGCAATTAAAGGGGCGGTGCCGGGGAAAAGAGGGACGTTGCTCGAAATTTCAACGATTTAATTTCTCTCTTTGAAAAAGAGGGGTTAGGGGAGATTTAAGATGTTGAAATATGGTGAAAAGTTAAAAAAGCCGAGTCAGCAATTAAGGTCGCGAATGACTGATGCGGAAAAAGTAATTTGGTTTAAAACAAGAAGGAAACAAATAAAAAATTTACAATTTTATAGACAAAAACCGATCGGAAGTTATATTGTTGATTTTTTCTGCCCGAAAGCAAAATTGGTTATTGAAATTGACGGTGGACAGCATTATGAAGCAAAAGGCGAGAGGCAGGATAAAATTCGCGATGAATATTTGAAAAAATTGGGTTTAAAAATTTTAAGATTTCAGAACACAGATGTTTTAAAAGATATAGACGGAGTGGTAAAAGTAATTTGTGACGCAATCGAAAAAGGATTCCCCCCTTTGGAAAAGGGGGATTAAGGGGGATTTTAAAAATCCCTCCCAACCTCCCTTTTTCAAAGGGAGGAGGAAGAAAACTTATCCTGAGCGCAGTCGAAGGAAAAAAAACGCCATCGCAAATGGATGGCGCTGAGAAATACTTGAAACAAAGATGATCATTTTTTTGTGATTTCGAAGAGATGTTCGGCGACTCTTCCGTATATCAGTGTTCCAATATGTTTCGGATCCTTCTGGTTCTTAAAGAACTGGCTTCCTGTACTTATCAGAAGAAAAGTTCTTAATTCTGGTTTGTTGTTGACCTCTGATAGAGCCCAAATCTTTTTCTTCCCTTCTTTTTCCTGAAACGAGAAGATCTTGGATCCCCTTGGTAAAGAAAGAACGAATTCGCTACAGCCTGTCGGTACATCATGTTTGTTAATTATTAACATGGATACCCTCCTTTTTATGGATTTTGTACATTTTCCGAGATAATAAATGATATAATATATTATGTCACCTGTCAAGTTTAAAACAAAACGAGTCACAAAGGTGAGAAAGACGAAAAAAAACACAGCCGGCCCCTCGACTAAGCTCGGGGTAAACTTAGAATTGGCAGTTTTTAATCAGGAAGGCAAAGAGGTTGAAAAAATAAAATTGCCGGAAAAAATTTTTGGGCTTAAATTAAACCCCGATTTGGTTAAGCAGGCCTATGAGGCGCAAATGTCGCAGGCGCGAATCCCCTATGCTCATACAAAAGACCGCGGTGAAGTTAGGGGCGGCGGCAAAAAGCCCTGGCGGCAGAAAGGGACGGGTCGGGCGAGGCACGGCTCAATTCGTTCACCAATATGGCGGGGCGGCGGAGCGACTTTTGGCCCCAGAAAAGAAAGAATTTTTGCCAGAAATATCAATAAAAAAATGCGCCGAGCGGCCCTGCTCATGGTTTTGTCGGGTAAAGCGCGAGATAATGAAATAGTAATTTTAGATGATTTGAAACTGGAGGCGCCAAAAACAAAACTGATGGCACAAGTGATTAAGAATTTGGGCAGCATAAAAAATGATTTGGGTAAAGGCGCATTGGTTGTGATGTCGGAAAAAAATGAAAATATTACTCGAGCGGCAAAAAACATCCCAAAATTCATGACTATTGGCGCACAGAATTTAAATATCGTTGATTTGCTGAATTATAAATATATTTTAATGCCAAGAGGAGCGATAGAAATAATAGAAAAAACATTCGTAAAATAATTTATGTCAATTTTTGACCGATTTAAAAAAACTAAAAAAGGCATGCGAAAAGCGGAAATTCATGTTCACCCCGTTAGACCTAGAATGTCTAACGGGGCAGGTTCCGCCCATGCGAATGAAAAAGCGGTGAAAAAAGAAGAAGTGAAAGAGGCGGAAATGAAAGAGATAAAGGAAGAGAAAGCAATTAAACTTCCCAAAAGAGTTGAGAAAAAAGCGTTTTCCGATGCTTGGCGGATTTTGGAATCGCCGCATGTGACAGAAAAATCAGGCATGCTGGCTGAAAAAAATCATTATGTTTTTAAAGTCAGCCCTTCTGCTAATAAACAGCAAATAAAACAGGCAGTGCAGGATTTATATGGAGTGGCGGTTGAAAAAGTAAGAATTATAAATATTCCAAGAAAAGCCCGTCGCCTTGGCAAAAGTCAGGGTTTCAAGCCCGGCTTCAGAAAAGCAATGGTAAAATTGATCCAAGGAGAGAAAATAGAAATAATGCCCAGATAGATATCGCTCGGGTATCTCCTCGAAAAACCGCAGTCGGCTGTACAAAAGTAAAACAAGTCTAACCCAGCCGTTGCCGAGCCCCTCGCCGCGCCTTAATTGTAAATCAATTAAATACGCTGGCGCGTCTGCGCGATGTTTTTCTCGGCAATACCCTCGTTCTTAGGTAAAAAAATGAAATCTTATAGCCCAACCAGCCCCGGACGCAGACAACTGATTCGTGTTAATACGAAAGATATTTTAACGTCTAAAGAACCAGAAAGAAAACTATTGGCTCCGTTGCCAAAGCGTGCCGGCAGAAGCGCTTCATCGGGCAGGATAACAGTCAGGCATAAAGGCGGCGGTCATAAAAGATTATATAGGATAATTGATTTTAAGCATGACAAGATTGAAATTCCGGCGAAAGTTTCGGCCATAGAATATGATCCAAATCGCACATGCTTTATTGTTTTGTTAACATATGCTGACGGAGAAAAAAGATATGTTATTGCTCCGCAAGGTTTAAAAGTCGGGGAAGATGTAATTATGGGCCAAAATGCGGCGCAAAAAACAGGCAACAGACTTGTTTTAAAAAATATCTTGGTTGGCGCATTGGTGCACGATATTGAGCTAAATCCAGGCGGAGGCGGAAAAATTATTCGTTCGGCCGGCTCCTCGGCTCAGGTTTTGGCTAATGAAGGCGGCTATACGCATTTAAAAATGCCTTCGGGAGAAATAAGGATGGTGTCAGGTAATTGTTGGGCGACTGTCGGACAGGTGAGCAATCCCGAGCATAATACGCAAAATTTGGGAAAAGCGGGAAGAATGCGATGGCTGGGAGTAAGGCCAAGAGTCCGCGGCACGGCGATGAATCCGTGTGACCATCCGCACGGCGGGGGCGAAGGCAGAGCGCCGATTGGCTTGCGAAGGGGCCCAAAGACGCCGTGGGGCAAACAAGCGCTTGGAGTAAAAACGCGCAATAGAAAAAAATGGAGTAATAAATTTATTCTTAAACGAAGGAAAATAGGATATGGCTCGCAGGTTTAAAACACCGATGAAACGGATAGGAACACGGAAGGAACGGAAAATTCCGTTAAACTCCGTGTCTGTATCCGTTAAATTCCGTGTATAATTTATGTCCCGATCATTGAAGAAAGGTCCCTATGTGGACGGAAAATTATTAAAAAAAATAAAAAATTTGAAAGCCGGCGACCGGACAATTATTAAAACTTGGTCCCGGGCTTGTACGATTACGCCAGAAATGGTAGGTTTTACTTTTGGAGTCCATAACGGCAAAGAGCACACTCCCGTTTTTATTAGCGAAGAAATGGTTGGCCATAAGCTCGGAGAATTTGCGCAAACGAGAAAATTTGTTAAACATGGCGGGAGAATGCAGAGAGAGATAGAGGCGGCAGCCGTTCAAAGCGCAGCCGAGGCGGCACAGGCAGCAAAAGCGGCGCCGGAAAATAAAAAATAGCTCACCAATCAAATCACAAATTTATTCACTAATAGTCACAAATCTTGAAATTTATTAGTGAAAATTAGTGTAAGATTAGTGAGTCGATTAGTGATTATGCAAGTTACAGCGAGTTTAAACAATTTAAGAATGGCGTCAAGAAAAGTCCGCTTGGTAGCAAACTTAGTTAAGGGAATGGAAGCTGAAAAGGCAAAAAAACAGCTTCAGTTTATGAACAAGAAAGCGGCTGCAATTGTATTAAAATTATTGAATTCGGGCTTGAATAACGCAAAGCACAATTTTAGTTTAAACGAAGACAATTTTTTTATTGCCAGACTTGATGTTGAGGCGGGGCCGAGCCTAAAACGCTGGCTGCCAAGAGCCATGGGCCGGGCCACGCCAATTTTAAAAAGAACATGCAATATTAATTTAATATTGGAAGAAAAAACGCCAAGCAAACCAGCAACTATACAAAAGAAAAAACCAAAAGCTGAAAAAACTGAAAAAGAAGCAGTGCGAGAAGCACCGCCGTCAGTTGAAAAAGAGGAAAGAATTTCTGTTGTTTCTGAAAGGCCCGAGGAAAAACGCAAGCAGCCATTTATTGCTAAACCATTTGGCGCTTCGGGCCAGTCAAAGAAAAGATTTTTCAGCCGCCAAACATTCGGGAATATCAAGAAAGTATTCAGAAGGAAAAGTATATAACATACGAATTATGCAAATTTAATGCGAATCTACAAATATGCGAATTCGCATATCCGCAAATCCGCATAGAATTCGTAGATTCGTATAGACTATGGGACAGAAAGTGAACCCAGTCGTTTTCCGGATAGGACATTCCGAAGATTGGAAATCGCGCTGGTATTATAATAAAAAAGCATACAGGAATTTTTTAAGGCAAGATATCAGATTGCGCGAATTTTTGGCGAAAAAACTTGCCAAAACGGGAGTGGAACGCATAGAAATTGAAAGATCGGCAAATTTGATGAAAGTTATTATCAGAACGGCCCGGCCCGGCATAATAATCGGCCGCGGCGGCGGCGGAATTGAGCAATTGAAAGAAGATATTAAAAGATTGATTTCAAAAGAAATATCGGGCATCGGAAAGACAGAAATCAGGCTTGAAGTTGAAGAAGTAAAATCACCGGAATCCCACGCTTCTATTGTGGCTCAAAACATAGTTGAGCAGATTGAAAGAAGGATTCCTTATCGGCGCGTACTTAAACAGTCAATAGACAAGATAATGCAGATAAAAACAGTGGAAGGTGTCAAAATTATGATTAAGGGTCGGCTGGGTGGCGCAGAAATTGCCAGAACCGAATGGCTTTTGAAAGGTAAAATTCCTTTGCAGACGCTGAGAGCAAAAATTGATTATACTTGCTTAACTGCGTACACTACTTACGGAACAGTCGGGATAAAAGTTTGGATATATAAAGGAGAGTTATTCGGAAATGAAAATATCAAAATGCAAAATGCAAAATGACAATGCAAAATAAAAAATGGACAAAAGTCAAAATCAATTTTAATATTAGCTATTTTTGAATTTTTATGGGATTACTCCAACCAAGAAAAGTTAAACACAGAAAATGGCAAAAAGGCCGTGGAAGAAACAGAGGTGTTGAATCAAGGGGCACTGAGCTGGCTTTTGGCAGCATCGGCTTAAAAGCGATGGAACACGGTTGGCTTAGCGTGAGGGAAATTGAGGCAGCCAGGCGTGCCATGACCAGGTACGTCCAGCGCAGCGGAAAATTTTGGATTAGAATTTTTCCCGACAAACCAGTGACGAAGAAAGGCACGGAAGTACCGATGGGAGGAGGCAAAGGGGCGGTTGATCATTTTGTTTCCTCTGTTAAACCGGGCAGAATTTTATTTGAAATGGATGGAGTGCTTAAAGAAATGGGTAACGAAGCGCTGAGATTGGCCGCGAATAAATTATCAATAAAGACGAAAATTATAGAAAGATAGAAATGGCATACGAATAAGCGAATTTAATGCGAATCTACAAATATGCGAATTCGCATAAATTCGTAGATTCGTATAGATTATGAAAAATAAAGAATTGAAAGTAAAAACAGACCAAGAATTGGAATTATCTTTAAAAGAATTTCGTGAAAAACTCAGAAAGCTGAATTTTGATTTGGCTGAAAAGAAGCTGAAAAACGTCGGTGAAATTTCTGAAAGCCGCAAGACGATTGCCAGAATCCTAACTCTCTTTCGCCAAAGGGCTAAAGAAGGGCAGGTTCTTCTCCGCAAAAATGCTTCGGAAGGACAGGCCATTTTAAATAAACAACATGGAAAAAAATAATTCAAAAATTATTAAAAAATTGAGAGGCGTTGTAGTTTCCGATAAGATGTCCAAAACCGTGGTAGTGGCTGTCACGAGATTAAAATTGCACCCCAAATACAAAAAACAGTATAAAGTAACGACAAAATATAAAGCGCATGATGAAAAGGGAGAATATCATACGGGAGACAAGATTATTATTGCCGAATGCAGGCCATTTTCAAAAGATAAAAGATGGAGAATAAAGGGCTTTGTCCAAAATTCAAAGCCGTCAGGCGAATGAATTTTGCTAACAAAACCTTTACCCCGCCCCAATTCCAGCCACGAATTCTGGTATACCAAGAAAGGAAGGCGAAGCCGCTTCGCTCTCTAAAGGTCATAATATAAAAAGTTCATGGTTGGAATTGGAGCGGGGTGCTCAATGTGATAGTAAAATGGTTGTTATTTAAACAACCACCCAGCACATAAATTTATGTGCTGGGTGCAAGTATCAAGCTTGCACTTTGCATTGAGTGCTCGTAAATTTTAATCACATTGGTATGATTCAGCCAAGAACAATGTTAAAAGTAGCAGATAATACCGGAGCAAAAGTCATCCAGTGTTTTAAGGTTCTTGGCGGTACGCGCCGGCGCTATGCGCAGCTAGGGGACATTATTGTCGCGTCAGTAAAAGAAGCAGAGCCGCGAAAAATAGTTAAAAAAGGCGACGTTGTCAGAGCGGTAATTATCCGACAAAAAAAAGCTTTTCGCCGAAGCGACGGCTCTTATATTAAATTTAGCGATAACGCAGCGGTTATTTTGGAAGGCAAAGAGCCAAAAGGCGGAAGAATTTTTGGTCCGGTGGCCAAAGAATTGAAAGATAAAGGATTTGACAAGATAGCGTCGTTGGCGCCGGAAGTAGTGTAATGCAGTAGCAAGGTACAAATTACAAATGAGTACAAATACACAAATTACGAATAAAAATATTTGTATATTTGTAAAAAATTTGTAATTCGTATACATCAACTGATAAATTCATGAAGATTAAAAAAAACGATATAATTTTAGTGATGTCAGGTAAAGACAAAGGGAAAAAAGGGAAAGTAATTAAAGTTTTTCCAGAAACCAGTAAAATTGTAGTTGAAAATATAAATTTGGTAAAAAAGCATGTCCGAGCAAAAAAACAGGGCGAAAAAGGGCAGGTTGTGGCAATTACGAAAGCATTTCATGCAAGCAAAGTTAAATTGGTTTGTCCAAAATGCGGCCAAGCCGCTCGGATAGGCTATAAAATTATGGAAAGCGGCAAATTTAGAATTTGCAAAAAATGCAAGGAGGAAATTTGACTACGAAATACGAAATAATACGAATATACGAATTCGTATATTCGTAAGAAATTTGTAATTCGTAGTGGAGCTATGCGACTACAAGAAAAATATAAAAAAGAGGTGATGCCGGCAATGAAAGAAAAATTCGGATATAAAAATAATCTTAGCGTTCCCAGAATCGAAAAAGTGACGATTAATACAGGCATCGGGAAATTTATGCAAGACGAAAAAGCAATTGAAGAAATTGTCAGTGATTTGATGCTAATTTCAGGGCAAAAGCCGGTTTTCACGCAGGCAAAAAAAGCTATTGCCGGTTTTAAAATTCGCAAAGGTTTAAAGGTAGGATTAATGGTAACGTTAAGAGGGCGGCGCGCTTTTGATTTTGCGCAAAGACTAATTAGTTTGGCCCTTCCCAGAAGCAGAGATTTTCGGGGAATTGAACAAAAATCAATTGATACTCACGGCAATTTAAACGTAGGCTTAAAGGAGCAAATTATTTTTCCTGAAATATCAAATGAGAATATCCGTAATATTTTTGGTATGCAAATAACTTTAAAGACAACGGCTAAAACTCATGAAGAAGGAGTGGAATTATTTAAATTAATGGGATTCCCTATAAAAAAATAAACATGGCGACTAAAGCGCAAATTGCAAAATCTAAAAAGAAACCAAAGTTTACAAGTCGTATTGTTAGGCGGTGTTTCCGCTGTGGCCGAAAAAGAGGGTATTTGAGGGATTTCGGTTTGTGCCGGATTTGTTTCAGAGAATTGGTAAACCAAGGATTGATTCCGGGAATAAAAAAATCAAGCTGGTAGAATTAATGCAAAATTGAAAAATCAAAATGCAAAATGACAACATAGATCCCCTCGGCCTAACGGCCGAGGTACTGCGTACCTGCCGCAATTTTGCAAAAATATTATGATTTTGCTTTTGCAAAATCTTTTGCAAAATTGCGGGGGTCTATATATTTTCCTCCGCTCGCCCCGCTTCGCCCAGCTTAGCTGGGGGCTTTACGGGACTCGCTCCGGGCTGGCATTCATCCGCGGACTTACGTCCGCGGTGTTCTGCCAGAAATTATAAAATTTAAAATCATCAAAAATTCGTAAAGTGAATTTTTGATACCATAATTTTACATTTTGATATTTACATTTTAAATTTAAGTTTATGGATCCAATTTCAGACATTTTAATCAGAATAAAAAATGCCCAGAAAGCGGGCAAGCCAAGTGTAGAAGTCCCCTTTTCTAAGGTTAAATTTGAATTGGCAAAAATTTTTGAACGCGAAAATTTTGTGGAAGGCGTTGAAGAAAAAGGGAAAAAAGCGGCGAAAAAAATATATATTAATTTAAAATATAAAGACGGAATTCCGGCGATTGAAAATATAACAAGAAAAAGCAGACCCAGTGGCCGGATATATTTGGGAAAAGATAAAATTCGGTCGGTCAGACAAGGCTATGGAAGAGCAATCATTTCAACCTCAAAGGGTTTAATGTCTGATAAAGAAGCAAGAAAAGCGGGGTTAGGAGGAGAGTTAATTTGCGAAATATGGTAGATATCGCTCGGCTTATTGGCTCGTAAAAACGCAGCCATCGGCTCGGGTAAGTAATTTCAAAAGCGTAAAATTTTTCCCAGCGAGAAAAATTTTACTCGTCAAACCTCCTCGCTCGTTCCGACTTTGCGTCGGGACACCATGCCCGCTTGTCGGTTTGAGCGTTTTGAAATTATCACCCTCGCCTTATAGAGTAAAATTATAAAGACAATATGTCTAGGATAGGTAAACAACCAATCCCGATTCCGGAAAAAGTTGAGGTAAAAATCAACGGCGATATTTTGATTGCCAAAGGTCCAAAAGGCGAGCTTATGCGTCAGTTGCCAAAAAATATCGGCGCAAAAGTTGAAAATGGCAATATTTTAATTTTTCCAGATTCAAAAGTAAATAGCACAGATAAAAAAGTGATGGCTCTTTGGGGCTTGAGCCGGGCGCTAATTTTCAATTTGGTGAAGGGAGTCAAAGAAGGTTATGAAAAAAAATTGGAAATAGAAGGCGTTGGCTATCGCGCAGCGATTCAGGGAAATAAGCTGGTTTTGAGTTTAGGTTTTTCACACCCGGTTGAAATTGAGGCGCCTAAAGGCATAGAATTTAAAGTAGAAAAAAATGTAATTACTGTGGCCGGCATTGATAAACAATTAGTCGGACAGGTGGCAGCCGATATCCGTTCGCGAAGGAAACCAGAACCCTACAAAGGCAAGGGCATAAGATATCAAGGAGAGGTAATTAAAATAAAGGCAGGAAAGAAAGCCGTATCCACGGAATTGTAATAAGATGAGGAATAATTTAAAAGAAAAAAAATTAAAAATCGAACGGCGTCATCGGCGCATTAGGGCAAAAATAAAAGGCACTTCTAAGCGGCCCAGGCTTTTAGTTTTTCGCAGCAACCGCCATATTTACGGTCAGCTTATTGATGACGAAAAAAATAAAACACTGGCAAGTGCGAAAGATTCGGAAATAAAATCAAAAAAAATGAAAAAGGGCGATTTGGCAAAAGAAGTGGGAAAACTTTTGGCAAAAAAAGCTTTGGAAATAAAAATAAAGGAAATTGTTTTTGACAGGAGAGGGTATAAATTTCACGGTCGGATAAAAGAACTGGCGCAGGGCGTCAGAGAAGGGGGATTAAAATTTTAGCCTTACGAATGTACAAATTTATACGAATATACGAATCCTTCGATAAACTCAGGATAAATTCGTAAATTCGTACTGATTCGTAAATTCGTAAGGAAATTATGGCAGAACGATTAAGAAAATTTAGAGGCAGGGAAAAAGAAAAATCTGAATACGACCAGAAAGTTTTGGATGTTGCCAGAGTGACACGAGTTGTTGCGGGGGGAAGACGTTTTCGCTTCCGAACCGTTGTAGTAATCGGAAACAGAGCCGGCAAAGTTGGAATTGGGATAGATAAAGCGCAGGATGTAACAACGGCAGTTGAAAAAGCGGTGGCTAACGCAAAGAAAAATTTAGTGATTATACCGATTAAAGATACAACAATTCTCCATGAAGTTTCGGCTAAATTTGGGGCGGCAGTGGTTATTTTAAAGCCGGCGAAAAAAGGCAAGGGTTTGGTTGCCGGCGGGGTGCCAAGAGTGATATGCGATTTAGCGGGGATCGAGAATGTTACATCAAAACTCGTTAGCCGGACAACCAATAAGCTTAATAATGCCAGGGCGACTCTTGAAGCATTAAAAAAATTAAAGCGATTCGAATAATCCAAATTGGCATCCGAATAATCCGAATGGTCCGTCAGCTGACGGATTCGGAACATTCGGATGAATTCGTAAATTAGGATCGCATTATAATGCAGTTACATCAAATTTCACCGATTCAAAAACAGAAAACGAAAAAACGAGTTGGCCGCGGCGGTGCTCACGGCACTTTTTCTGGTCGCGGAGTCAAGGGTCAAAAATCAAGAGCCGGAGCCAAAATCAGGCCGGCCTGGCGAGATTTAATAAAGCAAATTCCAAAAAAACGGGGTTATAGATTTAAACCGGCACTAAGCAGCCAGTTAATAATTAACCTTAGTATTTTAAATAAAGTTTTTAAGGAAGGCGAAGTTGTTTCTCCCGAGTCGTTGCTCGGTAAGCAATTAATTAGTAGAATAAAAGGGAGAATTCCTGATATCAAAATTTTGGGCAATGGCGAGATAAATAAAAAATTGATTCTTAAGGGATTAAAAATTTCCCGGCCTGCGAAAGAAAAAATTAAAAAAGCGGGGGGAGAAATTAAATAAAAAAAACAAAGCCATGAATGCGTGGCAAAAAATTCTTCAAATTTTTAAAATTCCAGAGTTGCGCAACAAGATTTTGTTTGTCTTGGGCGCTTTTCTCGTTTTCAGAATTATAGCCAATATCCCGGTTCCGGGCATTGATATTTCAAAGCTGCGCTCTTTTTTTGAAGGGAATCAATTATTCGGTTTACTCAATCTTTTTACTGGCGGAGCAATGAGCAATTTTTCTGTGGCAATGCTCGGTCTTGGCCCTTATATCACGGCTTTAATTATCATGCAGCTTTTGACAATGATTTTTCCCGGCCTCGAGCAGCTTTATAAAGAAGAAGGCGAAGCCGGTCGGCAAAAATTTAATCAATATGCTAGGCTCGCAACCGTTCCTTTGGCCGCTTTGCAATCCTATGCCATGATCGGTATTTTGCGGAATCAGCAAGTAATTGGATTTTTAAGCACCTTTCAGTTATTCACGACAATATTGGTTATAACAGCGGGCACCGTGTTTTTGATGTGGATCGGCGAACTCATTTCGGAAAAAGGAATCGGCAACGGGGTATCTCTTTTAATTTTTGCCGGCATTGTGGCAAGATTCCCTTCCTCGTTTAGGCAAACTCTGACCACTTGGGATCCGACAAAAATTCCTTCTTATCTTGGATTTGTGGTGATCGGGCTTTTGGTTATTGTGGGTGTTGTCATCATAACTGAAGGTCGGCGCAATATTCCCGTTTCTTATGCTAAAAGAATCCGTGGCAATCGTATGTACGGAGGTGTTTCAACTTATTTGCCGATGAATGTTAATCCGGCCGGCGTCATCCCGATTATATTTGCTCTTTCAATAATGCTTTTCCCGGGCATGATAGGCAATTTTTTTGCCAATGCTTCAACCCCTTGGATTGCCCACATCGCAAGATTTTTAAGAGATGTATTTACGCGAGGTCAATTTATTTACAGCATAGTTTATTTTGTTCTGGTGCTTTTATTCACTTATTTTTATACAGCTGTCACTTTTGACCCAAAAAACATTGCTGAAAATTTACAAAAGATGGGCGGTTTTATTCCAGGAATCCGGCCGGGCAAGCCGACCTCGGATTTTTTAAATTTTATTTTAAACAGGGTTTTGCTGGTGGGCGCAATTTTTTTAGGCGTGATTGCCATAGCGCCAAATATTGTGCAGGGAGCCACGGGCGTCACAACTTTTGCGGTCGGCGGAACTTCAATTTTAATCGTGGTGGCGGTTGTTCTTGAAACAATCAGGCAAATTGATTCGCAGCTTACTATGCGTGAGTACGAGGGGCTTTAAATCTCGGCTCGGCAGCTGATTTTTGTAAATATCTGATTTGTCCCAGCGTGCCAAATCAGACTCGCGCAATTTTGTTCACTCTTCCCGACATTGTGCCGGGAAACCATGCCCGTTCACAAAATTGAGCGTTCCAAAAACAGCCGCCTCGCCTCGTGGTTTTTAAAAATATGAACCAACCATTAATCGTCATTATTTTAGGCCGTCCGGGATGCGGCAAAGGAACTCAGGCAAAATTGCTGCAGGAAAAATTTGGGTTGGATTATATTGGCAGTGGCGATTTGTTGCGGGGACAGATAAAAGATGATCATAATTTCAGCACCGTTAAACTAAAAGCAGTTATGGAAAGAGGAGATTTGGCGCCGACATTCCTTGTTTTTAAAATCTGGTTGGACAAAGTGGACGTTTTAAAAAATAAACCAGATTTTAAAGGCGTAGTTTTTGATGGAAATCCGCGTAAGCTCCTTGAAGCAAAATTGATGGAAGATTCTTTGGCCTGGTATGACTGGTTAGAATATACAAAGGCGATTTTGGTTGATATTTCGGCCGAAGATTCCTATGCCAGATTAACCCAGCGCCGTATGTGCGAAAAATGCAACCGGGTCATTCCTTATTTCGGCCACTTTAAAGACTTAACTGCTTGCGATAAATGCGGCGGTAATCTAATTAAAAGAGCCGATGATGACCCGGAAGCAGTCAGGCATCGCTTGGATGTTTTTGATCTGGAAATCCAGCCGGTGATTGACCATTATGAAGAAAGCGGACTGTTATTAAAAGTTGACGGTGACAGGCCGATTGAAGAAGTTCACGAGAGCATTGTGAGAGTGCTAAAAATAAATAAATGATTACAATCAAGACGTCTCAGGAAATTCAAATAATGAAAGAAGGCGGCTGGCTCCTGGGAAAAATATTGCAGGAAGTGGCAGAAAAAGTGAAACCGGATGTCACCACTGCCCAACTTAACAAGGTCGCCCAAGACCTTGTTTTTGCATGCGGCGCAAAACCCGCATTTTTAGGCTATCAGGGATTTCCCGCTACCCTTTGCACTTCAATAAACGAAGAGGTTGTGCACGGTGCGCCATCTGAAAGAAAAATGCATGAAGGCGATATTATCGGATTGGACCTAGGAATTCTATATCCTTTCGGAAAATGTGATTATTGCCCGATGGGTGCGACCTGTAATCCGGAAAACCAGCCTTTCTATACAGATATGGCCGTGACCGTGGCCGTGGGCAAAATCAGCAAAGAGGCGGAAAAAATTATTCAGGCGGCAAAAAAAGCATTGGATTTGGCAATTGAGAAAATAAAACCGGGCGTGCATCTTGGCGATGTCAGTTTTGCGATACAAAAATATGTTGAAAGCGAAGGTTTCTCTGTAATTCGCCAGTTAGTTGGCCACGGAGTTGGAAAAGAGCTTCACGAAGACCCGGAAGTGCCAAATTTCGGCCGGCCAGGGGAAAGCGTAATTTTAAAAGAAGGAATGACCTTGGCGATTGAGCCGATGATCGCCGCCGGGGATTATAAAATAAAACAAAGTCAAGATGGTTTTACCTATGAAACCGCCGATAAATCCTTATCTGCCCATTTTGAGCATACGGTGGCGGTGACGAAAGAGGGATACCAGGTGTTGACAAAAATATAAAAAAATTATAAGATGTTTTGAAAGCATAGATTATTAAGATCTATGTTTTTTGTTCCTAAAATCAGCAAAAATACATTTTTGGAGGAGGGGAAAATGAATATATGGTTAAGGTATTTTGTGTTTTGGCTGGGGATGGAGCCAATTGGCGACCCAAAAGAAGCAGATATTGTTATTGTTCAGGCATTTGGAAGAAATAGCTTTATAGATGATAAGTTGTTTGAAGTAAGAAGGATTTTTGATGAAGCTGGTTCTGATTTGACAGCCATAAAGAAGTTGCAGAAAATGAAATTTGCCGATAAAAAAACCTTTTTTGATCCGGGCATTTCCAATCGCATATTGGCACACCAGTGCGGCACATTAGTTGAACGGTATAATATTCCGGCTATTGTACAGTGGGAAATTGCGGCTGCCTTTGACCCTCATTGGTATTGGGCGTATGTGAACAAAATTTTTTGCATTTGGCCGTCAAATAAGCCGGGCGAGTATTTTTCAACTCATGATTTGAACAAGCAAGCCATTGAAATCATGAAACAGAAGGGTTTTCGCCGTCCGATAGTCCTGGCCCACAATATGCACATGACAAGAGCTTTTTGGTTACAGAGAAGCTCTTAAAAGAAAATTTTGACGAATCATCAGCCATTGTCGCGTTTAAGGGGCCCGATTTTTTTGACCCGGATTCCGTCCAATGGTTTACAACGAACAAATATTTTTGGCTGTTTCGTGAAGGCTTAACACGCATCCATTATCTTTTAAAAGGATGGGTTTGAGAGGAGGATTTTTAAATAAAGCCCGTGCGGAATTTATTTCCCGCCGGGCTTTTTCTTTTTCCTCACACCTAATCTAGATTTTTAAAAGAATGGTTTTTCAGACATACGGTAATAGTTTCTAAAAAATTTTTTTCACCTCCCATTTTCATCTGGGCCTTCGGCCTTATCCAGATTAGGTGTGGGAATTTACCTGTGGATTTTTTTATTGGGAAATTAAACGGAATATGGTATGCTAAATATAGCAAATTACGCGTGATGTGAAATTCAGCTCTATTTTATTCCCTGAGCAAGTCCCGCTTAGCGGGACGCCGAAGGGTCTAAATAATCCTTCGACTTCGGCCTGACGGCCTCCGCTCAGGCAATAAGCGCCTTATTTAAGCCAAGGAATTTCACATCACGCGTAGCAAATTAACCTAATTAAATCCCAACATCCAATTTTTAAAATGTCCGTCTGCGGCGGATAGGTTTGGAATTTGGAATTTTAAAGCTTATGCCTCATCTTTCAGTGATTATTCCTGCCTATAATGAAGAAAAAAGAATTTCAAAGACGCTTTTGGCAGTTGATCAATATTTAACAAAACAGGATTATGATTATGAAATTTTGGTTGTTTCGGACGGCTCAAAAGATAAAACAGCGGAGGTGGTCGCCAATTTTCAAAAAATGGTTCGCAATTTGCGGCTGATTGACAATAAAGAAAATCACGGCAAAGGCTGGGTGGTGCGGCAAGGAATGTTGGAAGCGCAAGGAAATTTCAGAGTTTTTATGGACGCAGACAATGCTACAACGATTGACCACATTGAAAAAGCGTGGCCGTATTTTAAACAGGGATATGATGTTGTAATCGGCACGCGTGATTCAAGAGACCATAAAGAGGCAAAGCAGGCCGTGTCTCAGCCATTTTTGAAGCGTATGCTGGGAGATATGGGAAATATTTTAATCCAAGCTGTGGCTGTCTGGGGAATTTGGGATACCCAATGCGGATTTAAGGTTTTTTCAGCCAAGGCAGCCAAAGAAGTTTTTTCGCGAAGCTTGATTGACCGTTGGGGTTTTGACATTGAAGCTTTGGCAGTTGCCAAGCGGCTTGGTTTTAAAATTGCTCTGATTCCCGTTTATTGGATAAACGATCCTGACAGCAAGGTCAATTTAAAAGGGTATTTGAAAACTTTTATTGAACTTTTCCAGATAAAGGCAAACTTAATAAGCGACAAATACCATTTAAAATCAAAAAAATCGATTGGTTCTGTCGGGCAGGAAGCCGAACAAAATCCAAATAAAAAAATTGTTTAATTTTTCAATTTTTGACATAATTGCATGGAAAACAACCAAAACCATAAAAAGCCATCTTCGGAGCTGAGGTTTGATTTAGTTTCAAAAGATTGGGTTGTTATCGCAACAGGCCGGGCGAGAAAGCCTGAAACTTTCAAAAACAACGGAAGAGCGAAAGAAGAAGGTTCAGAAAAAGATTGCCCTTTTTGCCACATAGAAAATCAGGCGCCGCCGGTTTATATGTATCCAAATGATAAAAAAAAATGGGAGGTAATGGTTTTCCCAAATAAATATCCGGCTTTTTCGGAAGGTAACCAGCTTCAGGAAAGGGCAGTCGGGCCGTATCAAGTAATGGATGGGCTTGGTTTCCATGAAGTTGTCTTAACCCGTGACCATCGCCAGAATATGGCGCATTTCACGGCTGAAAAAGTAAAGCATGTCATAGATGCTTATCAGGAAAGGTATCTTGAGCTGATGAATGAAAAACACATAAACTATATTTCAATTTTCCATAATAACGGTAAAGAAGCCGGTGCTTCAATTGCTCATCCCCATTCGCAAATTATTGCTATTCCAGTGACAGATCCGGATTTGCGGCGCAGCCTGGACGGCTCGCGTATTTTTTTTGAAAATCATGGCGCTTGCGTTCATTGTGCCATGCTTGAGTGGGATTTGGAAGAAAAAAGCAGAATCATATATGAAAATGACAAGTTTGTGGCTTTGACGCCTTTTGCTTCAAAAGTTGCGTTTGAAACAAGGATATATCCGAAAGAACATAAAGCCTATTTTGAGCGGATTAAAGAGGATGAAAAAATAAAGCTGGCCGAAGCCTTGCAAGTCGCTTTGAATAAAATTTGCAAAGGCCTGGTTGACCCTGCTTATAACTTTTTTATTCATACGGCTCCTTGCGACGGAAAAAGCTATGATCATTATCATTGGCATTTTGAAATTTTGCCAAAAACTTCTGTTTGGGCGGGATTTGAGCTGGGCACGGGCATTCAGATTTCAACCATTGAGCCGGAAAAAGCGGCGGAATACCTAAGACAGATAAATTAAAAAATCAAAATTCAAAAATCAAAATGACAAATCAAAATTCAAAATTTTTTGCATTTTACATTGTCATTTTGCACTTTGATATTTGCATTTTGCATTAAATGATTTCGGACGTATTGGGATGGCTTGCATCTTTAATAATTAGTATTATATCCAGCACCGGTTATCTGGGTATAACGTTTTTAATGGTTTTGGAGAGCGCCGGAATCCTTATCCCTTCGGAAGTGATAATGCCGTTTTCCGGATATTTGGCGGGAACGGGCAAATTATCTTTATGGTTAGTGGCTTTTTTTGCAACAGTCGGCAATATTTTTGGCTCGCTGGTTCTTTATGTAGTCGGTTATTATGGAGGTCGTTCCTTTGCTTTGAGATACGGCCGTTACTTTTTCTTTACCCCCGAAGAACTGGGGAAATCAGATAAATGGTTTAAAAAATACGGCTTCTCGGCAGTCTTTTTTGGCCGCATGTTGCCTGTTGTCAGGACGTATATCTCTTTGCCTGCCGGCATCGTCAAGATGGACTTATCAAAATTTCTGGCTTATACTTTTTTTGGATCGGTTCCCTGGAATTTTGCCTTGGCCTATATCGGGTTTTTCCTTGGCGAAAACTGGAAAAATATTGAGGTGTATTTTAGAAAATTTGATTATATCATTTTGATTTTTTTAGCGGCTGGGTTGGCTTGGTTTTTGTGGAGTCATTTTTTAAACAAAAAAATCGGCAACCAATTAAAAAATTAAGAATATGCCAGGTAGTGAAAATTCGACCGTCCCGCGAAGCGGGACAAAACATAAAATCTATTATTACCTCCTTGGCATAAAAGAAAAAAGACTTTTTTTATAATTAATCTCATCAAAAAGTCGAGTTTCTACTACCTGGTATGGATAAAAAAATTTTAGTCGCCAATTGGAAGATGAATCCTCAGACTGCTCGTGAAGCGCGAGTTTTGTTTGATGCAATGATTAATGTCGGCAGATTAAAAAACATTGAAACAGTAATTTGCCCGCCATATCCCTTTCTGCCAATATTTGGTTCGCCAAAAAGCATAAAACTTGGCGGGCAGGACATTTTTTGGGAGCCCCAGGGCGCTTTCACCGGCGAAATATCCGGTAAGATGTTAAAAAACCTTGGTTGTGAATATGTTATTTTGGGGCATTCCGAACGCAGGCAATTTTTGGGCGAGACAGACGAGACGGTAAATCTAAAATTGAAAATGGCGCTGAAAGAAAACTTGACGCCGATTTTTTGCATTGGGGAGCGGGAAGGAGAAGAAATGTCAGATATTGTCGAAAATCAGCTTAAACAAGGCTTGGCTGATATTGGAAAAAATCAGATTGAAAAAATAGTCATTGCTTATGAGCCGGTTTGGGCAATTAGTACGGGCGTTCAAGCCAAGCCCTGCTTGCCTGATGACGCATTAAGCGCCGCTGTTTTTATCAGAAAAATTTTAACCGGACTTTTCGGCAAGTATTTGGGAGGAAAAATTAGAATTATTTATGGCGGCAGCGTTGATTCTGGCAATGCAGCTGGTTATCTTAAGCAGACTCAAATGGTGGGAGTTTTGGTTGGCGGAGCCAGCCTTGACCCTCAGGAATTTTCAAAAATAGCCAATTCGTTAAATAATCTAGCATGAGGATACTCAGCGAAGCAGGTAATTTATCGGGCAAAAAAGTTTTGGTCAGAAACGATTTTAATATTACGATTGATAAAGACGGCAAAATTTTGGATGACTTTCGCATTCGGGCAAGTTTGCCAACAATAAAATATCTTTTGGAACAGAATGCAAAAATTATTTTGTCTTCGCATTTTGCGAGACCCGAAGGTAAAATAATTGAATTAATGAGACTTCAATCCGTGCAGAAGCGGCTTTCTGAATATCTTGGTTTGCCGATAAAAAAAGCAGATGATTGTGTCGGTGCGGAAGTAGAAAATCTAGTAAATCAATTAAATTCTGGCGAGATTCTCCTTTTGGAAAATTTGCGTTTTCATCCAGAGGAAGAAGCAAATGATGATGAATTTGCAAAGAAATTAGCTGCTTTGGCTGAGATTTATGTAAATGATGCTTTTGGCGCTTCACACAGAGCTCATGCCTCAATTGTTAATATAACTAAATATTTACCATCCTATGCGGGTTTACTGCTGCAAAAAGAAATTGAAGTATTATCCAAGGTTTTATTGAATCCGGAACGGCCTTTGACCGTCGTTATCGGCGGCGCGAAAATTTCAACCAAGATGAAGCTGATAAAAGAATATTTAAAACGGGCTGACCACATCATTTTGGGCGGAGCGCTGGCCAACACCGTTTTGCATGCGCAGGGAATTGCGGTGGGCAAATCATTGATTGAGGAAGAAGTAATTCCGGAATTAAAAAAACTGCAACTGACTGATACCAAACTTCATATTCCGGTTGATGTAGTGACGAGCCAGGACAAAACCGGCCAGGCGGAAATTAAAATCAATCCAGTTGGCAGAACGGGCGAGGGCGAATTGATTTTGGATATCGGACCAGAAACAGAAAAAATATTTAATTCAGTGGTAAAGGCATCAAAAATGGTCATCTGGAACGGGCCGATGGGACTTTTTGAAGTTGAAAAATTTAGCCATGGAACAAAAGCGATGGCCGAATCCATTTCAAACTGCTCTTCTTGTTTTTCAATTATCGGAGGAGGAGAAACGACCTGTTTTGTTGAAAAATATGGTTTAATTGATAAATTTTCGCATGTTTCAACAGGCGGCGGAGCGATGATGGAATTTCTGGCCGGAGACCGACTGCCCGGTTTAGTTGCCCTTGAGAATTGAGGATGCTATTTAGATGAGCGACGCCGTCGCAGAAGGGGGTCGGGGAAACTGGGTGTTTCACCGTGGTGGAAATATTAAAACCGCAAGGTGTTAAGGAGCGAGTCCGTCGTTAGACGGCGAGCGACGGCGGAGGAGCGATGCTTGAGTTTTTAGCAGGAGATAAATTACCAGGAATAGAAGCTCTTAAATAGCGACCCTGATGACCCGGATTTTACACACGGATGACCCGGATTCCGCCAACTGGCGGATTATCCGGATAATCCGGGTGTCATCCGCATATCAGTGTCGCTTTTAAATGAACTGGGTATTAAAGCCAAAACCCTTCGAGAAATTCATCAAACAATTTCCCGAATATCAGCCGCTTGTCTTACAGCTTTTATACAATCGGGGGCTGAAAACGCAAAAAGCGATTGATGAATTTTTTAATCCGGATTACGGAGAGGATCTGCACGATCCTTTTTTAATGCTGGGGATGAAAGAGGCGGTTAAAAGAATTTCAAAAGCGATAAAAAAGCAGGAAAAAATTGCGATTTTCGGCGACTACGATGCCGATGGCGTTTGCGGAGCAGTGATTTTAAAAACTATCCTGGAGGCATTGGGGGCAAAGTTAAACGGTGTTTTTATCCCTAATCGTATGACTGAAGGTTATGGTTTAAATAATGAAGCGGTTAAAAAAGCGGACAGCCAAGGCACCGATCTCGTCATTACGATTGATTGCGGCATCACTGATTTTGGAGAAATAAAATTGGCTAACTCCTTGGGTATGGAGGTGATTATAGTTGATCATCATCGGGTTGGCGAAAAATTGCCGCCCGCTAAAATTATAATTGACCCTTGGCAGAAAAAAGACGGATACCCTTTTAAGGAATTAGCCGGCGCCGGGGTAGCATTTAAGCTGGTTCAGGCCTTAATGTTGCAATCCGACGAAATAAAGCCCGGATGGGAAAAGTGGCTTTTGGATTTAGTGGCGATTGCGACGGTAGCCGATTGCGTGCCGCTTTTGGGCGAAAACCGGACTTTGGTCCGATACGGTTTAATAGTTCTGGCCCAGACTCAGAGAATCGGTCTCCAGGAATTAATGAAGATTGCCCGGCTCAATCCTATTTTTGAGACCGATACGATGACCACCAATCTTGATACTTATTCGCTTGGTTTTATTTTAGCGCCGCGCTTAAATGCCGCCGGTCGGATGAAGCACGCAAGCCTAGCTTTTGAACTTTTATTGGCCAAAACCGTGGAAGAGGCAAAATGTTTGGCAGAAAAAATAAATGAGCAAAATCAGCAGCGCCAAAAATTAACCGATGAGATAGTGACGGAAATTGAAGCAAGAATAAAATCATACATTGGTGACAAATCTAGACCAGTAATTATTGAAATTGATAAAAAGTGGTCGCCTGGAGTGATCGGTTTGGTGGCCGGCAAGATTGCCGATCGTTATCATCGGCCGACAATCATATTTTCCGCCAGAGGCGGATCCGCCTCTGGCGGAAAAGAAGATGAAGAAATAATACGTGGTTCGGCCAGAAGTATTCCTACTTTCAATATTATTGAGGCGATTAGTCAATGCGCCGAGTTGCTGAAAGAATACGGAGGACATCCCGGCGCTGCCGGTCTGAGCCTGGAAAATAAAAAACTCCCTGCATTTTCAGAAAAGATAAATAGGATTGCCCGAGAAAAATTAAAAGAAGAAGATTTGGTACCATTTATAGAAATTGATTCAGAGATTAATTTAGAAAATATAGATTGGGAATTATTTGATAAATTGTCCCAGTTTGAGCCTTGCGGCGGCGACGACAATCCGCGCCCAACTTTTTTAATAAAAGATTTGGAAATTGTTAATTTACGTCTGGTGGGCAACGGTTTCCAGCATTTAAAATTAGAGCTAAAAAATGAGAATCCGCCGGCTGGCGGAGAAAATAAAGTTTTCAAAGCCATTGGTTTTCGGCTGGCTAAAAACGGAGGCCAAAATTTGAAAGTTGGCGATAAAGTTGATATAGTGTTTGAATTAATAATCGATGAATGGAATGGCAGCAGGGAACTGCAGTTTAAAATAATTGATATTCGCAAATCATTGTGATATATTGTATTTAATGCTCCAAACGTGTGATATGAAATTCAGCTCTATTTTATTCCCTGAGCAAGTCCCGCTTAGCGGGACGCGTCGAAGGGTCTAAATAATCCTTCGACTTCGGCCTGACGGCCTCCGCTCAGGCAATAAGCGCCTTATTTAAGCCAAGGAATTTCACATCACGCGTAATGCTCCAAATAGCAAGAAATGGAGCAAAAAAGGAGCGTTTGGCTCCTTAAAATTTCAATGAAAAAGGAGGAACTGGCCATGGAAAAGACAATGGTCAACGGTCTGGATCAGACGCCAGACGCGGCGGAGTGGTTTGAGAAGTATAAAGGTATTACAAAACAAATTGATGAACAGTTATTGCGAGGGCTCAAGGAGTCAGGAAAAGGTTTAACACTTGGACAGCTTCAGTTAGTCGTTGAGCACCGTAATCCGTTTGATGTTCCTGTTTTGCGGACTTTTACGGACCGGCTTATTGTGAAAACCGGCAAGCTTTTGTCCAGGTGTTTTCACAAGCCGATTGTGGTTGAGCTGTTGCCTTCTTGGTTCACGGAAGACAACCTTAAAAAAGCGGCGAAATTCAACCTCAAACCCATTTTTCTGCCCGGCGAAGAACTTTCAAGGGACTTGAAAAATTGGATGATGCCGCCAGCCCATTTCTATGAATGGATTATGAGAAAAAAGATAGCGAAAGACAGTGCTATCTTGAAACGCGGCTGGTATTTGGCCGATTTTTCTATCGGCGTTGACTATGCTGACGGGATGCAAGTTTTTCCCAACGATCCCCTCGCGCCGATTATTGAGCGGTTGAGGCAAGGGAGAAAAGTTGGCAAATACGGTCAAACACCGATGGGGTCACGTTTTGCAATTAAACCGCAGAGTGAATGGCCTTTGGTTATCGCCGAGCTCGTTGATAATGAGCTCAAAATCCAGCCCTATAAAGAAAAGCGGCTGGAACGATACATTGAATTTCTCGCGATTGGAAATGTTTACGATAAAAATCGCGGTAAATTCAATATGTGGGAATGGTTCGCGGATGATTTTGAAGGCTCTGGCCGTCTTTGCGGTGGTGGCCGTGGTGGCGGCGGTCTCGCCGGCATCCGCAGCGACTGGGCTGACGGCCGCAACGTCCACATTGTTGGTCGTCCTCTGGTGAGTTTCTAAATTCAGGTTCTTGGATTTTGGTTCTTGGGCCTTGGGAGATTTTTTTCTCAAGGCCTTTTATTTTTTGTAGAGTTTTGGTAAAATTAATTTTAGGTGATAGAGAAAAAGGTGTCAGGTACTGTTTTTACGACTGTTTTGTAAAGTACCTGACACCTTTTTATTTTTACTATATAATGCATTTATATGGGTCGCGCACCAAGAGTAGATATAGGAAATGAGATATATCATGTTTTGAATCGTGCCAATAATCGCATGACGATTTTTGAAAAAGACAAAGATTATGAAGCGTTTGAATCAATATTAAAAGAGGCCAAAGACCGGTATTTGATGCGAATACTATCTTTTTGTTTAATGCCAAACCATTGGCATTTTATTTTATATCCAAGAAATGACGGCGATTTAAATAAATTTATGCATTGGCTTACGCTGACCCATACCCAGCGCTGGCACGAGCATTATCATTTGGTCAGTTATGGGCATTTATATCAGGGCAGATATAAATCATTTTTAATCCAAAAGGATGAACATTTTTTGCAAGTCGCCAATTATGTGGAAAGAAATACCTTGAGAAGCGGTCTTGTCAAAAAAGCGCAAGATTGGAATTGGTCTTCGTTATGGCTAAGAGAACACGGGACATTGAGACAAAAAGAATTTCTTGAGCTCTGGCCAATGCCAATTCCCGAAAATTATTTAGAATACGTCAATAGACCAGAATCAGAAAATATATTAGAATCAATAAGGGATTCCGTAAACAAAAATCGTCCGTTCGGAAAGAGTGGCTGGATTGTTGATGTGGTGAATAAATTTGGACTAGAAATATCTTTAAGACAGCCAGGCAGGCCTAAAAGAAGCGTCTAATTATTTATTGAAGGTACCTGGCACCTTTTGACGTAAAATGAAATTTATAATCTATACCGACGGCGGGGCGCGCGGCAATCCGGGACCGGCGGCAATCGGGGTTGTCCTCTGTGATGAAAAAGGCACGGTAATAAAAAAATATAGCGAGGCAATCGGCGAAGCGACTAACAACGAAGCCGAATATCAGGCGGTAATTTTTGCTTTGAAAAAAATAAAGCAGCTTTGGAGAAAAGAAGAAATAAAAAAGTCGCAGATTGAAATGCGGCTTGATTCTGAACTTGTGGCTAAGCAATTGAGCCATGAGTACAAAATTAAAGAATCTAATATTCAGCCGTTATTTTTAAAAGTTTGGAATTTGATGCTAGATTTTGGAGAAATAAAATTTGTAGCCATTGCGCGGGAAAAAAATAAAGAAGCGGATAGATTAGTTAATCAGGCGCTGGATGCAAAACAGGAGAATTTATTTTAATTTGAAAATTTATCCACAGAAAATAATTGATTGACAAAAAGCTAAGCCGAGTTTAAAATAGATTTATATTTTAACAAAGACAGGAGGTGATTTTGATGAGATGGATGTTTCCTCATGCAACCCATTGCTCAAGCTGCGGATCGAGTACCTTGTCCTGAGCAAGACGCTAAACGGCTCAAAAAAGAGTAGTAAAAAGGTAGCGCTGAGGCCAAGAATCTTCTTGGCCTCTTTTTCTTTTTTGGATATTCTCTAATTCGCGCGAATTAGAGAAAAGGATGGAATTTGACATTATTATTTATTTTTGGTAATATAGAATCAACTCAAGCAGGCAGAAGTTACCCTTCGCACGAGCGAGGGGAGGAAAGTCCGGGCTTTCTCTTGACATAATGTCAGGATAAAAAAGTAGCGGCTAACAGCCGTCCGCCGCGAGGCGCGAGGTGCGAACAGCGACGTCCAAAACCGAAAGGAATTGGATATCCCGTCAGGGATAAATCTTAATGGCAACATTGAGAATGAAACGGCTAAATCCTTACTGGATGCAAGATCAAACTTATGAGATGCAAGCTTGTCTCGTAGAGAAAAGTAGATCGCTAGATCCCGACGGTAACGTCGGGACCAGATAGATGACTTCCAATACAGAACCCGGCTTATTACCTGCTTGCCCCCACACCTGTTTCGACAGGTAAAAAAGGGCTTGCCCCCATATCTGATTATTCAGGTGTGGGGGCTTGGGTTTTTTGTTTGCCGGGTAGTAGAAATTCGACTTTATTAATAGGTCACCATCGAAAAAACCTTTTTCAATATTTTTATAAGTTTAACGCAAAAATGAGTATTTTTATTCGCTTTGCGAATTGTCAAATTTTCCAGGTAGTAGAAATTCGACTCGTTTTGTATTTTGTTGCCTTCGGCAACCAGTCGAATTTTCACTACCTGGTTTTCACTACCTGGTTTGCAAAATTATAAAAAAAAGCATAAGATAAAAATAACAATATGAAGCGTTCAGAATTAATTTTTACGGCAATATTGGTGCCGGTAGATTTTTTAATGCTTGTTTTAGCTGGCTTGCTTGCTTATGGTTTGAGAACAAGTTCTCTTATTGCAAAATGGCGGCCGGTTTTGTTTTCTTTAAATCTTCCCTTTGAGCGTTATTTTGGTTTGGTATTGCTGGTTTCTTTAATCTGGCTGGCAGTTTTTGCGGTTGTCGGGCTTTATTCAATGAAAAGAAATAATAAGTTGCTTGAGGAATTTTTTAGAATTGTTATTGCTACTTCTGCCGGTTTGATGGTGGTCATCATATATATTTTTGTAAAACGCGAATTTTTTGATTCGCGATTTTTGATATTGGCCGCCTGGATTTTGACGATTTTTTTTGTCAGCTGGGGAAGACTGGCTGTAAGAGCAGTGCAAAAATATCTTGTCGGCAGATACCATTTTGGCGTACACAATGTTGTCGTGGTGGGCGGCGATGGGATTTCGGAAGAAATAATCCACGAAATAGAAAATAGGCCTTCTTTGGGCTATTATCTGATAAAATATTTTAAAAATCTTGACATGGAAGAAATTAGAGAAACAGTCGAAGGATTTTCTGTTGACGATATAATTTTAGCCAACCCCGATTTTTCGCGCGAAAAAGTTCTAGAATTAATCGGTTTTTGCGAAGACAAAAAAATAAATTTTAAATTTGTGCCCAACCTTTTTCAAACGCTGACAACCAATATTGATTTTGACACCTTGGCGGCCGTGCCTCTGATTGAGCTCAAAAGAACATCGCTTGACGGCTGGGGCAAAATAATAAAACGGATAATTGATATTTTTGGGAGTGCTTTTGGCATAATAATTTTTTCACCGGTTATGGCAGCGATTGCAGTTTTAATTAAATTGGATTCGCCGGGCCCTGTAATTTATAAAAATGAGCGAGTTGGACCAAAAAACAATTTCAATACCTATAAATTCCGTTCAATGAAAATTGAGTACTGTACAGGAAATGAATATGACAAGTCTGGGCAGGCAGACAGTTTTGAAAATGAACTGATAGAAAAGCAAAGTATTCGAAGCGGACCTGTCTATAAAATTGCCGACGATCCGCGCCGCACGAGCCTAGGCCGATTTTTGGAAAAAACAAGCCTGGATGAATTACCGCAATTTTTTAATGTGCTAGTAGGCAATATGAGCCTGGTTGGACCAAGGCCCCATCAACCAAAAGAAGTGGCAAAATATGAAAGATGGCATAAAAAAGTTTTTAATATCAAACCCGGCGTCACGGGTCTAGCCCAAATTTCCGGCCGTTCGGAAATTGATTTTGACGAAGAAGCAAAAATTGACACCTATTATATTGAGAATTGGTCTTTGGGTCTTGATTTTAAGATTTTATTAAAAACGCCTCTGGCAGTTTTGTTCAGAAAATCAAAAGTTTAGGTTAACAATATGTCAATTGAACAGCCCAAAATGCAGGAAACATCAGAAGATCAAGATAAGAATTTAAAACTGGAAGAAATAAGACAAGAAGTTGAAAATATCGGCGATAGAATAGGCAGACCGATTGATGAAGGTATTAGAGAAACTGTGGCAATGTTTAAAGCGAACGAATTACCGACATCTGATTCATGCGAAGGTCACGTTGAAAGAGGCTTACCCGTCCCTTATGTTGAGGTGTCTGCCCCAAATGAGCCGCAAGAAAGATTTGTCGGCCAAAACGAGGTTTTTGAAAAAGTAGCCAAGAAATACAACATAACTCCAGAAGAAGCCAAAACATCAAAAATTGACGAGGCATATTGGGAAGCGATGAAAGAATGTTCACAGAATGAAGAAACAGAAGAATATAAAAAATGGAACGAGGAGAATGAAAAATTGTTGGCTAAAGGGCAAGGACTTTTGGAAGAATTCTATAAAGAGAGACAAGTCGAGCCGAATGTCAAATTGCAAATCGAGGAAGGAGTAGGAACTTACAGAATTCATAACGGCGGAGAGGATTATCAGTCAATTATTGAAGAAGAGCAAGAATATTCAGACGAAGAAAAGAAAGTTCGCTCGGAAAAACTTGAAAAATACCGTTCGGAAATGAAAGAATTTACAGAATTTTTGCGGGAAAAATATTTGGAAGATAATATTAATATCAATAAAATTATGAAAAATCCTTGGGAAAAACAATTAAATAATAAACAAGAGGGGCATCAGGAACATCAAGCGGAATCGATTGCAGAAAGCGAGTTTAAAGAAAAAACAAACAAGATGATGGACGATACTTTAATAAGCAATATTAAAGACCCTAGTTTTGATTTGGAAAATCCAGAGGACAAAGAATGGTATGATGGTATAATTGGTGCAAAAAATATGCTCCAAGGAGGCCTTTATGTTGAGCCTCGATTTTTTGTCGGGCCCGACGGTGCAAGAGTCCCTAAGTCTTTTGAAACGCCGGAGGGCTTTTTAAAAGAAAGATTATCAAGATATGAGGAAGATATAGAAATAAATAAAAAAAAGCCTGGCTACTTGACCGATACGATGGAAAAAAGAAACCTCGAACAAATTAAGGAACTGAATTCTCTTTTAAAATTTATAGAAAATAAAAAAGTATAAAGCCGGAAGAAGAAGAGATAACGCCGGAAGAAGCACCAGAAACAGAAGAAAAGCTTGAGGGTGAGGAATTATTGAAGCATCAAATAGAAAATAATTCTTATTCGGAAGCTAAAAATATTAAAGAAGAAGTAGCTTTATTTTTAGATAGTCTGGACAGACACAATGTAAAAACAGATTTAAGTATATACAAGGAAGAGTTGGGCGAAATTCTGTATAGAAAAGGCATCGAATACGATCCAACTAAAAGACCTGAATTTCCGGAAAAGGATAGAGCGATTTTGGAACCTTTATGGAATTTCAGGAAAGAGCTTGATGAGTGGAATACTTTTACAGAACCTATTGTTCGAGATTACCGTAAAAGAATATTTGAATATTTATACTCCACTTTTGGCGTAGTAGAAAATAAACCGAATGACGGAGAAAAACTTAATAGTAAAGAGCACAGGGCGGTGACAGTAGAAGAAACAAGCAATCAATTTTTAGATAAATTGATAAAAAAAGTAATCAAACCCGGCTACAAAATTGATGACAAGCTATATGAATATTACAAAGAAAGCTTTTTGGCTGAAGATAAACAGAAGCAAGAAGAATTTCGGAAAATTAAAGATGAAATTCCACGGGAAGAGTTTGATAAAAAATATGATGAATATTTAAAGTGGAAAAAACGATATGAATTTACAAAAACAATTAGGCCGGCAGATGTCGTTATGTATAAATATAAGCCGGAAAGCCAAAAATAAATAAAGTCGCAAATACGAAATATATTTCGGTCGAAGTGAAATAGTTTAAAATTTATTCCGAATAGAAAATGCGCGTAGCACTGGTTCATGATTATTTAAATCAATATGGAGGGGCAGAGTCGCTCCGCATTCCCTTCGGTCTGCTTCGCTCCTTAAAACCCCTCGGTTTTAATATTTCCGCTACGGGGAACCCAGTTTCCCCGACCCCTTCCTGGTTCTGCCCCAAGAGTGTTAGAATGTAATATCAACTTTATGCGCGTAGCACTGGTTCATGATTATTTAAATCAATATGGAGGGGCAGAACGTGTCTTGGAGGCATTTTGCGAAATTTGGCCGGATGCGCCGATTTTTACTTTGATTTATGATCGGGCAAAAACAGGATATGCTTTTGATAATCGAAGGATTAAAACTTCTTTCCTTCAAAAAATTCCGTTTGTCAAATCGCATCACCGGCCGTTTTTGATGCTGATGCCTTTGGGTGTTGAATCGTTTGATTTTTCAAAATACGATTTGGTTATTTCCGATTCGGCCAGCTTTGCCAAAGGGATAATTACGCGTCCAAGCACCCTTCATATTTGCTATTGTCATACTCCGACTCGCTATGCCTGGGATGACAGCCATAAATATATCAGAGAATTTGGGTATCCCGGCTTTATAAAAAAGTTGATACCCCTTTTCATGAATTATTTGCGGGTTTGGGACCAGGCAGCCGCCGAGCGGCCGGATAAATTTATTGCCAATTCCTATTTTGTTGCTTCACGTATTCAAAAGTATTATCAGAAAAAATCCGTTGTTATTTATCCTCCTGTTAATGCAAAACTTTTTTATATCTCTGAAAAAATTGATAACTTTTTTCTTTTGGTTGCCAGATTTCTTCCTTATAAGCGCCTTGATATTGCCATAAAAGCTTTTAATTTATTGGGAGCGCCTTTAGAAATTGTAGGTGACGGACCCGACTCTGGCAAACTGCGGCGAATAGCCGGCCCCAATATTGAGTTTTTAGGATTAGTCTCGGATTTAAAACTGCGCGAACTTTATGCCAAATGCCAGGCTCTCATTTTTCCTCAAGAAGAAGATTTTGGCATAACAGCGGTTGAAGCAATGGCCTCGGGCCGGCCGGTGATTGCTTATCAGGCCGGAGGCGCTTTGGAGATAGTAAAAGAGGGAGTGTCTGGTTTATTTTTTAAAACGCAGACAGCTAATTCTTTGGTTTCGGTACTAAAACAATTTAATTCAAAAGATTTTAATCCTCAAATAATCAGAGAACAAGCCATGCCATTTGATAAAGAAATTTTTAAAGAAAAGATAAAAGATTTTGTCCAGAATTGCTGGGAAGAGCATACTAAAAACCATAAACTAAAAACCATAAACTAAAAACTAAATATATGGATTTTAAAAAACTTTATTTAATCATCAAAAAAAACTTTAAATTCCTTTTAATTTTTGCCGGCATAGTGATAATTCTGGTTGAAGCTTTTTTTGTGTGGCAAAGCAGAGAATATAGCATATCTCTTTCGCTTTCGGTTTTTAGTCAAGTTAATCAGCCAACTCAGGATTATCAGTTTGACGGCTATTGGAGCGTTAAAGCGGCGAATGAATTTTCCGATACGGTTTCGCAGTGGGCCGAAAGTCCCGAAGTCATAGATGCGGTTTATCAAAAAGCAGGTGTGGCGCCAATAAAATATCTTTTTTCCGGCTCGATAAAAGCACAAAAAATGGCTTCTCAATACGTGTCAACAGAATTTTTGGTCAGCCAGCCTCAAGATGCCGCAAAAATTTCCAAAGCCCTTATTTCGGTTTTACAGGAAAAAGCCGATTTGGCCAGTAAATATTCGGGCAATGTAATTTTTACGATTTTGGGCGGAGAACCAATCATATCCAAAAATCAGGCAAATTTCATTCTGTATGGTGTGCTTGCTTTAATCTGCGGAGGGATTTTAGGAATTTTTATTGTACTGTTAAAAGAAGATGACAATTGGAATTGATATAAGAGTTTTAACTCGAAGAACGAGAACCGGGGTGGAAGAATATGCAATCAATCTTCTATCCCGGCTTTTAAGATTAGACCAAAATATCAATTTTAAACTTTTTTTTAATGCTTTTCATAAAACAAAACCTGATTATGATTGGATTTCTTTGCCAAACGTCCAATTACATAAATTTAAAATCCCCAACCGTTTTTTATTTGCTTGCGCTCGATATTTAAATTATCCGAAAATAGACAGGTTGCTTAAAGGAGCGGATGTTTTTTTCAATCCCCATTTTTTCAATGCGCCTCTGAGCAAAAAATGCAAAAAAGTAATGACCTTTCATGATTTATCATTTGAATACCATCCGGAACTTTTTTCTTGGCGAAAACGTGTCTGGCAGAATTTATTAATGAATGCAAAAAAAGAAGCAAAAAAAGCGGATAAGATTATTGCAGTTTCTGAATCAACAAAGCAGGATTTGATTGATTTATACAAAATTAATACTAAAAAAATAAAAGTAATTTATTCTGGAGTAGGGGAAGAATTTCGAAAAATATCAGTTTCCCAGTTTCCCAGTTTCCCAGTTTCCATTAAAAACAAATATCACTTGCCCGATAAATTCGTTTTATATTTTGGAACCATTGAGCCACGAAAAAACATCGTTGGTCTTATTAGGGCATTTGAGTTATTAAAAGAAAAAAATAAAGATTTTGAGGAATTTTATTTGGTGATTGCCGGCGGCCGCGGCTGGCTTGATAAAAAGATTTTTAAAGCAGCAAAAGAGTCAAAATATGCCAGCCATATAATTTTTACCGGTTTTGTTAATCCCGAAGACAAAGTCTATTTGTATAACTTAGCCGCCCTTTTTGTCTACCCGAGCTTTTTTGAAGGTTTTGGGTTCCCGCCGTTGGAAGCGATGGCTTGCGGGGTGCCAACAATCACTTCGGCTAACTCTTCTTTGCCCGAAGTAGTAGGAGATTCGGCAATTATGGTTGACCCTTATGATATTGAAGAGCTGACTTGGGCAATGGAACTTGTTTTGGTTGACGATAATCTTAAAAGGGAATTGAGCCGGCGCGGACTGGAAAGGGCAAAAATGTTTTCTTGGGATAAGTGCGCAGAAGAAACACTATCGCTAATAAAATCACTAATTTAGCACGAATAATCACTAATTATTGGTGAATATTCGTGATAAAATTCGTGAGCTGATTCGTGATTATAGGCATCGACGCCCGGTTTTATGGGCCCAAAGGCAAGGGATTGGGCCGATATACTCAAAAACTTATTGAAAATTTAGAAAAAATAGATTCTGAAAACGAATATATGATTTTTTTGCGCAAAGAAAACTGGAATGAATACGAACCAGCTGCGCCTAATTTTAATAAAGTTTTATCCGATTATCGCTGGTACACATTAGCCGAACAGATTTTTATGCCTTTTAAAATCTATCAACAGAAAGTTGATTTAATGCACTTTCCGCATTTTAATGTGCCGATTTTTTATTTTGGCAAATTTGTTGTGACAATCCACGATTTAATTTTGCGTCATTTTCCCACTCGCCGCGCTTCAACGCTCGGGCCGATAAAATACTGGTTAAAAAATCTAGGTTATAAAATAGTCATTGGGCTTGCCATTTGGCGAGCTCAAAAAATTATTACCGTCTCTCATTATGTAAAAGACGATGTTGTTAAATGTTTTAGGGTAAAGCCGGAAAAGATTATTGTCACTTATGAAGGAACGCCACAAAAAATTTCCAATTTCCAATTTCCAATTTCCAATTTAAATAAATACGGAATGACTAAACCATATCTACTTTATGTTGGCAATGCCTATCCGCATAAAAATCTAGAAAAGTTGATTGGAGCATTTGAAGCTTTGATTAGTAACAATAAAGATTTGGAGCTGGTTTTAGTGGGGGAGATGGATTATTTCTATCAACGATTAAAAAAATATGTCAGGGAAAAATTTTCTCAGATGGCTAACAAAGTCATTTTTACTGATTTCGTCAGTGACAAAGAATTAGCGGTCCTTTATGGTAATTCCGCTATTTATGTTTTTCCTTCGTTATGCGAAGGGTTTGGTCTACCTCCCTTGGAAGCAATGGCTTACGGAGTTCCCGTAGTTTCTTCAAAATCAACCTGTCTGCCCGAAATTTTGGGCGAAGCCGCGGTTTATTTTGACGCCACCAATCCTCAGGATATGGCAGAAAAAATAAATAAAGTTTTAAGCGACGAAATCCTGAAACAAAAATTAATCACATCTGGATATGAACAGATAAAAAAATATTCATGGCAAAAAATGGTAGGAGAGACTTTAAAAATTTATAGTTAAAATTAAATAAATAAAGATTCTTGAAGTCGGATAGAGAAAGCCCGATTTATACGGGTTTTTTATTTAGATATAAAGCTGTGAATTCTCAAGTTTGTACAATATGCTATAATTTAATTAATTATGGGCTATCGATTTGTCTTTAGCCAGATGTTTGATGTTCGCCCGCGTACTTTGTCGGGCGATTTGGACTTGGAAAAAATCAAAAAAATTGAGGCATTTTTGGATTTAAAGATTGATGATCCCGTTCCCCAAAGCCAGCGGATTATTAATTTGAGACCAAAATTAAAGCATCTGGAGATTTTAAATGAGAAGCCGGAGCAAATTATTAGTATCGTTCCAGCCATCACCAAAAATCCGAGAAGAAAGATAGATTTTTGGCCGGAATTTTTTGAAAGCAATATCCCGGACGAATCAGAAATTCTTTCTGTTTTTGATATTATTGAAGCGACCGAGCAATTGCTGAAAGAATCGGAAGCCGAAACTGCTTATAGCATCCCGATTAAAAACATTATTGAAGCCAAAGAAAGAACCGAACCAGCGCAAATGCTCGAAGTCGAAGAACAAAAATTTGATTTTCCGCAAATTGAAGAGCAGCCGCTTGAAATTAAAACCGAGCAGACTTTAAGTTTTGAAAATGAAAATTTATCCGGACGAGAGCCCGATTTATCTTTTTGGAGCAGAGCAAAACTAGACAATCAGCCGGAATTTGTTGTCGGAAATCAATTTTTAACACCAGAATTTTTATTAGGAAAGCAAACTGCGGAAAAATCTTTTAGATGGGGAGCAAAGAAAAAATCGCTACTTATTTTTTTAGCTGCCGCTTTAATAATTTTTTCTTTTATTCCTCTGTTTGGCTGGATTAATAAAATTTTAATTGCAAAAAACAATGCTTTAAATTCAGGTTTCGTAGCTTATCAAGCTTTAACTTTAGCGAAAGATTCTTTGGAGAAGGCAGAATATTTCAAGGCAGAAGAAAATTTTAAAAATGCTTATAACTATTTTGCGGCAGCCGATTCGCAAATCAGCGATGCCGGCGGTTGGCTCGTTAGTATCTTGGAAAAATTACCGGGCTTTTCGTATATTTCTTCGCGAACACGCTTAATCAAAGCCGGCCAGGATATGAGCAAAGCGGGGCAAGATTTTACAGCTATGATAGGCCTTTTTCAAAAAAGCGAAATAAATTTTTACGGCGGGGAAAATAAAAATTCTCTTTTAGATATTATTTTGCAGGCGCGAAATTATCTTGAATCAGGCCTTGGGTCTTTGATTTCTGCCAAGCAAAACCTTGATGAGATTAAAATTTCTGCGCTTTCCAGCCAAATACAGCCCCAGATGGTTATTATTTCGGATAAAATGCCTCAAATTACAGAATCAGCTGCTCTGGCGCTTGATTGGATTGATAAATTTATGGAAATTCTGGGCAATCAAAAAGCCAAAAAATATTTATTGGTTTTTCAAAATAATGCCGAGGCAAGAGCAACGGGCGGATTTATCGGCACTTATGGCCTATTGGATTTGGATCAGGGCCAAATAAAAAATCTTTTTATAGACGGAATTTTTAATGCCGACGGTCAGTTAAGAGAAAAAATTATTCCGCCTCCTCCCATTCAAAAAATATCAACTGCCTGGTCCATGCACGATGCCAATTGGTTTGCGGATTTTCCGACTTCAGCCCAAAAATTGATGTGGTTTTGTGAAAAAACAGGCGGGCCGACAGTTGATGGAGTAATTAGTTTGACGCCGACAGTCATTGAGAATCTTCTTGAGCTGACAGGACCGATTGATATGCCCGAATATGAAGTTTTACTCAATGCACAAAATTTCGCCGAGATAACGCAATATAAGGTGGAAGTCGATTATAACAAAGAGCTCAATCAGCCAAAAAAGATTTTAACCGATTTTGCGCCAAAATTTATGGAAAAAATCGGGCAAGAATTGAAAAATAACAATTTGGAAATTTTAAAAATTATTAATCAGGCATTTAAAGAAAAACATATTTTGGTTTATTTCAGCGAGCCAGAACTTCAAGAATTTGTGAAAAAACAGGGCTGGGCTGGAGAAATTTTGCCGGCGCAACAGGATTATTTTTCTGTAGTCAATGCAAATATTAACGGATATAAAACAGACAAAATGATTGATGAAACAATAAAACATTCAAGCCAGATATTAGAAGATGGTTCAATCATTGACACGCTTGAGATTATCCGTCATCATTTGGGAGGAAATTCTCAATTTGATTGGTTTAATAAAGTTAATTCAGATTATTTGCGGGTTTATCTGCCAAAGGGCAGCCAATTGATTTGGGTTTCCGGCCAAACAAAAGAAGAAAACAAATCGCCTATAGATTATCAAGCCGCCGGTTTTCGGTCTGATAGCGATGTGGCCCAAGAAGAACAAAGTTTAAAAAAAGATGAGGCTTCCGGCACGGATATTTTTGAAGAATCGGGTAAGACGGTTTTTGGTAACTGGGTTTATGTTAGTCCGGGCGAGACGGTCACTTTGATTTATCAATATCGTCTTCCTTTCAGAGTTGACATATTTGGTAAAGATACAGATTTTTCTTTATTGGCGCAGAAGCAGTCGGGAAGCCCGGGCAGCAAATTTGAAACTGAAATTAGTTGGTCCCAAAATCTGCAAGCCATTTCTTTACCCGGAGGATTTAATCAAGATGCCGGCAAAACAAATTTACAAACTGATTTGACTCAAGACAGACTATTTAATTTTAAATTTTCTAATGCTAAATAAAATAAAACAGAAGATTTTAGGAGGAATTTTCAGTAATAAAGCCCAAACAATCACTTCGGCGGCTATCTTAATAGGGGCGGCCGCTTTGGGCAGCCGGCTGCTGGGCATGGTCAGGCAAAGACTGTTGGTCGGAACCTTTGGCGCCGGCGACAAACTCGACGCTTATTTTGCCGCTTTTCAAGTTCCCGATTTGGCATACAATTTTTTAATACTGGCAACCTTGTCCGTGGCTTTTATTCCTGTTTTTTGCGAGTATTTAAACCGCGACAAAAAAGAAGCCTGGCATATTGCCAATTCCATATTAAATTTGATTATCATTGTAATGGGGTTTCTGTGTTTTGGCCTATTTTTGTGGGCCCCGCACCTTGTTAAGCTGATTAGTCCGGGTTTCTCTGGGCAAAAATATGAATTAACAGTGAATTTGACAAGAGTTTTGGTTTTGTCGCCTTGGCTTTTTAGCATAAGCACTGTTTTTTCCAGCATTTTGAATTCTTTTAAAAGTTTTACTTTGGTTGCCATTGCGCCCATTCTTTATAATTTGGGAATAATTTTCGGCATTTTATTTCTGGCGCCGGTTTGGGGAATCTACGGAGTGGTGGTCGGCGTAATCATCGGAGCTTTATTACATATAGCAATTCAGATTCCGGGCGTAAAAAAATTCGGTTTTTCATGGCGGCCCATTCTTGATTTAAAAAACAGAGGAGTAAGGCAGATTTTAAAGCTTATTTTGCCGCGCATGCTTAGCCTGGATGTTTCGCAAATGAGCCAGCTGGTCGGCACGATTATCGCCTCAACTTTGGTTGTCGGCAGCGTAGCAATTTTTAATCTTATTTACAATATTGAAGCCGTGCCAATCGGCGTTTTTGCAATTTCTTTTGTTGTGTCTGTTTTTCCCTCTTTAAGCCATCATATTGCCAGAGCCGAGCGCGAAGAATTTAGGCAGGATTTTTCCTATACAGCCAGGCAAATCATTTTTTTCTTGGTTCCTTTGGCAATTTTGACATTTATTTTTAGGGCTCAAATTGTCAGGCTTATTATCGGGACACAAAATTTATCCTGGGACGAAACAAGATTGGCAGCCGCCGCTTTGGGGATTTTTGCTTTTGCTTTCGTTTTTCAGGGAATTTCGCCGTTGCTCGCCCGTTCATTTTTTGCGCTTAAAAACAGCTTGATTCCGTTTTTCGCAAGCATTATTTCAATTGGCGTTAATGTTTTTTCAACTTTTCTTTTTTTAAATCTTCTTAAACGCGATGGTGCTTTTGTTAGCGGCATCATTTCTTTTTTGAAACTGGAGGGTTTATCCGATATCAGGGTGCTTGCCTTGCCTTTAGGCTTTTTTCTGGCATCATTTTTCAATACGGCAGTCCTTTTTGTGCTCCTGCGAAGATTTTTTGGCCGACTTGACGGCAAAAAAATTATGGTTACATTTTTGAAATATCTAATGGCTGGGTTGGTCGCAGGTGTAGTCGGGTATGCCGGGCTTTACTTTATTGAGCCATTTTTAAATACCCATACATTTATCGGAGTATTGCTGCAGCTTGTATTTGCAACTTTGATTGCCCTTTGCGCATTTGTTTTGGTTTCTTTATTTTTGAAATCAGAGGAGATGATAAACTTGGCAAGAGCCTTAAGGCGGAAGGTTTTTAAAACCGAAGAATATGTGGGGGTGGGCGAGACAGAGGAGTTGTAAAATCATAAAAGCAATATAAAAAAACAGATGGCATCGCCATCTGTTTTTAAGTTGACCCCGTTAGAAGTTCAGCTATGCTTAATAAGGACGATATAACCTTTTTGCGAAACGCCTGCGGCTCACCCCGTTAGAAATTTATCCAAATATGGCTATTTTTAAAATTAAAATCAAGTAGCCCATCACGAGGAAAATTCATATAAGGGGCTCATTCGAATTTCTAACGGGGCTCATTTCTGCGGAATAAAAGGCAAAAAATAAAACTTCTAACGGGGTTGAGAAAAATAAGATTCTATGACATAATAAGGGGGTCTTTTATGCCGCAAAATATCAGAAACTTTTGCATAATAGCCCATATAGATCACGGCAAGTCTACTTTGGCGGATAGGTTTTTGGAATTGACGGGCACGGTGGAAAAACGAAAGATGCGGGAGCAATATCTGGATCAGATGGATTTGGAAAGGGAACGGGGAATTACAATAAAACTACAGCCTGTGCGAATGAAATATGAGGTTAATGATGCGTCTTATATTTTAAATTTGATTGATACTCCCGGCCACGTAGATTTTTCATACGAAGTATCGCGTTCTCTGGCTGCGGTTGAGGGCGCGATTTTGCTAGTTGACGCAACCAAGGGGGTGCAGGCGCAAACATTGGCAAATTTGCATCTGGCGCAAGAACAGGGACTGGCAATTATTCCGGCAATCAATAAAATCGATTTGCCAGGCGCTAGAATTGAAGAAGTTGAGCAAGAAATTAAAGGAATTTTTGGTGATACAGATTTAGAAATTTTTAAAATATCGGCAAAAGACGGAACCGGTGTTGAGGAATTGCTTCGTTCAGCAGTTGAAAAAATCCCGCCGCCCGAAGGAAAAGAAGAAGAGTCACTGCGCGCTCTGATTTTTGATTCAGTTTACGATTCTTACACAGGCGTTCTGGCTTATGTTCGGATAATTGGCGGCCGAATAAAAGCAGGCGAAAAAATATTTTTGATGGGTTCTGGCGCTCATTCGGAAGTAATTGAAGTTGGGATATTTAAGCCGAATTTAATCGCAGCTGATTCGCTGGCGGCCGGTGAAATCGGTTATATTGCCACCGGTTTAAAAAATGTTAATCTTTGCCGGGTGGGAGATACGATAACTAATTTTTCTAATCAGGCCCAAAGTCCTCTGTCTGGCTACAAAGAGCCGGAACCAATGGTTTTTGCTTCTTTTTATCCGTCTGAAGAAGCAAACTTTGACCACTTAAAAGATTCGTTGAACAAGCTGAAATTAAACGATGCTTCACTTGTTTTTGAGCCGGAATCTTTGGAATCTTTGGGCAGAGGATTTAAATGCGGATTTTTGGGAATGTTGCATTTGGAAATCGTTTCAGAAAGGTTAAAAAGGGAATATGATCTTGAGCTTGTCTTGACGACTCCCAGTGTTGCATATCAATTAAAAGAAAAATATTCTGAAAAAGAAAAAATAATTTTTTCGCCGCAGGAATTGCCAGATGCCAGTAAACTCGAAGAAATAAAAGAACCATGGATGAAGCTTGAAGTCGTTTGTCCCAATACTTATCTTGGCTCGGTTATGAAGCTTATGCAGGGAGTCGGCGGTGTGTATAAAGCAACACAGTATTTAACTTCCCAAAGAGTTATAATAAAATACGAAACGCCTTTGCGCGAAATTATTGTCGATTTTTATGACCGTTTGAAATCAGCCACTTCAGGATACGCATCGATGAGTTATGAAATTTTGGATTGGCGGGCAGCCGATTTGGTAAAAATGGATATTTTGGTGGCCGGCGAAGTCGTGCCTGCGCTGGCACGTATTGTGCCGAAAAAAACTATTTATGAGGAAGGCCGCTTATTGGTGAAAAAATTAAAAGAGGTTTTGCCGCGGCAAATGTTTACAGTTGCCATTCAGGCGGCGGTTGGCGGAAAAATTATTGCCAGAGAAACTATTGCGGCGATGAAAAAAGATGTAACAGGTTATCTTTACGGCGGTGATTATACGCGCAAGCGAAAACTGCTTGAGAAACAAAAAAGAGGCAAAAAGAAAATGAAGGCTATCGGCAAATTGAAGATTCCACAAAAGGCTTTTTTAGAAATACTTCGGAAGTAAGGTTAATATTTTTTCATCAGCTCGTCCGTCCATAGCTCTCATTTTTGAGAGCGAAGGAGGGCAAATTAAAAATCCCCCAGAAAGCTTTTCTGGAGATTTTAAGGAAATAAGTCTCGCTCGGGTATCGCCTCCAAAAAACGCAGATGAGTCTCGGTAAATAATTTTCAAAAGCGTAAAATTTTCCCCGGCGAGGAAAATTTTACTCGCCAAACCTCCTCGCTCCTCCGACGGAGCGTCGGAGACCATGCCCGCTTGTCGGTTTGAGCGTTTTGAAAATTACTCCCCTCGCCTCTGAATAATGATTTTTTTGGAAGACAATACCCTCGCTCTTAGAGAAAGAATTAGTAAAGAAGGGGCGCAATCAAAAGGATTATCGTGCTTAAAGCAACAAGCACGATTATAACAGTCCAGACAATTTTGAAAATCTTATTTTTTTTCATACCAGGTGAGTAGTCCCCCACCTATAGGACTTTTTGAGAATAAACCTTACCTTTATAAAAATATAAAAAATTTTCAGATAGTGATCATTTTTAGGAATTAGATGGAGGGATCACTACCTGGCATATTCTGATTATATCAATATTTTTATGTCCGAGCAAGGAACAAAAATAAAAAAAATTTTAGGTTCGCGGATAACGCTGTTTTTGCTGCTACTTGGTTTTATTTGGCTGGTTCTTAACGCAGTTGATATTTATTATAAAAAATATAAAATTAATAAGCAGATACAAGATTTAAAAACGCAAATTGCCAGCGCCGAAAAATCCAATCAGCAGATTTCTGAAATGATTGATTATTTGGGCAGCCAGAGCTTTTTGGAAAAACAAGCCAGAGAAAAATTAAATATGAAAAAGCCGGGGGAGGAAGTGGTAATAATTGAGCCGCCAAGGCAGCAGGCGACTTCGGTGCCTGAAGTTTTGCCCGGATATAATGAAACGGAGAAAAACAATAATCTAACTCAAGAGCCGCCGAAACCGGAATCGAAATTGGTCAAATGGTGGAGATTTTTCTTTAGATAGAACTGCCTTTATCCAAAGGCGTCAAGGAGTTACTTTTCTGTCAGCAGAAAAGTAACCAAAAGACTGCGCGCAGGTGCAAAAATTTGATAAAATCGGATTCGCCTCGGATAAAAATTACCTCGTAAACTCGCACTCCCAGCCGCAAAATCCGCGGCTGGGGCTCGCTCGGCAATTTTTATCTCTCAACTTATCTCGATTTTCTTACAAATTTTTCACATGCGCGGTATAAAATTCAAAATTGCGCGACTTTCTTTACCCCGTGAAATTTTGCGGGTATGGTTCAATGGTAGAACATGTCTTTCTTAAGTCCCGCACTAAATTTGTACTGCACTTTGTGCGAGAGTAGTACAGTGGCAGTACGTTAGCTTCCCAAGCTAAGGATGCGGGTTCGATTCCCGTCTCTCGCTCATAAATGTGCAAATTTTAGTGTCGGGGCAAGGATAAGATACGGGTTCAATTCCCGTTACCCGCTCCGAACCAGAGCAAAATTTTTTACGGGGCCAAGGAAGAGCCGCCAGTCCGATTCTGGTATCCCGCTTATAATCATTAATTTTTTAAAAAATGAACTTAACGTCTTTAGAATATATATTAATAGTTTCGACTATATTGGAATTCAATCCGCTTTTTCAGGCTGTCAAAAGCCTGCGAACCAAAAGCGTTAAAGACATAGCCCCTTTAACCTTCGCAGCCATACTTGTCATCGGCATTTTATGGCTTATCTACGGCATTTCTATTTCAAGTGTCCCTCTGATTGTCGGGAATGCGATAAAGCTATTCACAAGTTTGTCCGTGGTCATCATTTACATAATTTTTAAGGATAAAAAAAACCATGAAAAACTCAAAAATAATTTATTGGAGCGTAATTAATTCGCTGGGCGCGTTTGCTTATATTTTATGGGTGGCGTGGCTTATGTTCAATGCTAGCTCGATATTTGGCCAGATAAAAAGTTTTTGGGGACCGGCAGCGCTGTTACTTCTGTTCGTGCTTTCGGCCACCATCGTCGGCGCACTCGTTCTTGGCCGGCCTATTTATATTTATTTAAACGGCCAAAAAACAGAAGCAATTAAATTGTTGGCTTACACAATTGGCTGTTTATTTATTATTACAATTATCACTTTTTTGGTCATAGTCATTGTTTAGCCGGCTGAAATATACAAATCTAAAAAAGCGCTTGCGGGCGCTTTTTTAGATTTTTGACACGGAATAATAAGGGCATTAGACATCTGACGGACTAAAATTCATTAAAATTTGAATGATTTTCTGAACTAATTCGTCAGTAGATAGATGCCGGTTATTGAAACGAAATTCTAGCTCTTTGACATAGTATATCAGATTG
>Ga0210016_1000183_pt1 | contig 50657 bp, 48 predicted proteins | sample CryGeyCG2014_300_FD_185454 | JGI IMG/M metagenome (GOLD analysis project Ga0210016, IMG submission 185454) | Groundwater microbial communities from aquifer - Crystal Geyser CG02_land_8/20/14_3.00 (SPAdes) (version 2) | ecosystem: Environmental > Aquatic > Deep subsurface > Groundwater | place...
GAGTCTCGCCCCGCCACTGGCAAAGAACCTGAGCCTTGCCCCGAACTCCCGATGGGCCTTTTTAAATATAACCCTCCCCATATTGAGACCCGTAGATCTCCTCAACTCTCTGGCGGCGATAAACATGAGCCTGGTGATCAACCTCTTCCACCCCGTAAGAGATTCTATCCCGGCCATTATCCCTTTATGTACCAGAGAGTACAACTGAGGGACACCCACCAGGATGGTCACTTCCTCTTCCCTCAAGGTTTTCATGATCTCCGGCCCCTTGAGGAAATTCAGGAAGGTGACCCTCCCACCCACCAAGGACGGCATCAGGAAGCAGACCAGGAACGGATAGGCATGATGGAGGGGGAGAATAGACAGGATGTGATCGTCATGCGATACTACTCCCGGTTTGAGAAGGGCCTCTGCATTGGAGAGGAGGTTCTTGTGCGTAAGCATTACCCCTTTGGGGACACCGGTAGTGCCCGAAGTATAGAGGAGGGAGGCGAGCTCGTCATCGCTGACCACCGGAAATTCAGCGGGTGGTGAATCCGGGATTGGCGTATCAAAGGAGATTATCCTCACTCCCAGACCTTCTGAGGCATCGTTTAAAAGGGGGAGGAGATTCTTGGAAGTAAAAACTGCCCTGCTCTCCGAATCCCGAAGGAGATTCTCCACTTCATCTTTCCCATATTGGGCATCGAGGGGAACGACAACGGCGCCAATCGAAACGATACCCAGGTAGGCAAGGCACCACTCAGGACTATTCTCTGCAAATATGGCAACCCTATCTCCCCTATGTATGTCCATATTTATCAGGTAACGCCCGATGGTTGCGGCTCTCTCATGGACATTGTAAAAGGTGAGACTCTTCAGGCCTGTCCCCTCCTTCATCTGAAGAAAGACAAGCTCCGGGAAACGTTCAACCGTCTCCGTAAACCTCTCGAATATCGCCAAAGTCCTCCCTCATTCTTGACCAGAGAAGAAGGTTCAGTATCTTCATTTTTCAAGGGCGAGCTTTAATACTTCTATCATCTCGTCTACGAAGTAAAAGCAGATGTTTTTTTGCACCTTCTGGGGGATATCTTCCAGGTCCTTCCTGTTCCATCTGGGAAGGATGATCTTTTTGACGCCCGCACGGTGGGCGGCAAGGACCTTTTCTTTGATGCCGCCGACGGGAAGGACAAGCCCCCGGAGGGTGATTTCACCGGTCATGACGAGGTCTTTTTTAACCTTCCTGTTAGTCAGCAGAGATACCAGGGCGGTAAGCATCGTGACACCCGCCGAGGGACCGTCTTTTTGAATTGCCCCCGCAGGCACATGGACGTGGATATCAATCTCTTCGAAAAAATCCTTGGGGATGCCGAGATCAACGGCATTGGCCCGTATGAAGCTCAAAGCGGCATTCGCTGACTCCTTCATGACATCCCCCAGTTGGCCGGTCAGGGTAAGACCCTTCTTTCCTTTCATGGATGTGGCCTCAATAAAGAGAAGTTCTCCGCCCGTGGGTGTCCAGGCAAGTCCCATCGCCACGCCGGGCTTGGATATCCGGGCGCTCACATCAGGTGGTATACGGATCGGTCCCAGGTACCTGTGTATATCTTTAACGCCGATAGAAGCGGCCTTTATCTTTCCTTCAGCGACTTTACTTGCCACACCACGACATACCGCGGCTATTTCACGCTCCAGATTCCTCACGCCGGCTTCCCGTGTATATCCCGAGATGATGTGTTCTACCGCACCCTTTGTGAACGTGATCTGATCAGAAGCAAGGCCATTGCCCGCTATCTGCCTGGGAATGAGATAGCGCTCGGCAATTTTCATCTTTTCATCCCGTGTATAACCGGGGAGTTCGATCACCTCCATCCTGTCACGGAGAGGAGGAGGCACCGTATCCATGATATTCGCCGTGGTAATAAACATGACATGGGACAGGTCAAACGGTACATCCAGATAGTGATCCTCAAAAGAGAAGTTCTGCTCCGGATCGAGTACCTCGAGGAGCGCCGAGGAAGGATCACCACGAAAATCACTCCCCACCTTGTCAATCTCATCCAGCATAAATAGGGGGTTGTTCGATTCTGCCCGTCTGATTCCCTGGATGATCCTGCCGGGAAGCGCCCCCACATAGGTGCGGCGGTGCCCGCGAATCTCGGCTTCATCCCGCACACCCCCCAGAGAGAGACGGATGAATTTACGTCCCAGGGCACGGGCGATGGAATGCCCCAGGGATGTTTTACCGGTGCCCGGAGGTCCAACAAAACATAAGATTGGTCCCTTCATATCGGGCTTTAACTTGCGGACGGCCAGATACTCGATGACCCGCTTTTTGGGTTTTTCCAGGCCAAAGTGATCTTCATCTAAAACCTGTCTCGCCGCCTTGATGTCAAGATTGTCCTGCGTGTATTCATTCCAGGGGAGCGCCGTTAACCAGTCCAGGTAGGTTGCCGCCACGGTGTATTCGGCTGAGGAGGGATGCATACGGGACAGGCGATCAAGCTCACGCTCGGCCTCTTTCTTAGCCGCCTCGGGAAGATTTTTTTTCTCAATCTTGGTCCGAAATTCCTCGACCTCAACCTTCGATTCCTCCGTTTCACCCAACTCCTGTCTGATTGCCTTGAGCTGCTGGCGGAGGTAGTATTCCCGCTGACTTTTATCAATATCATTCTTAACCTGGGATTGGATCTTGTTGCTCAGTTCAAGTATCTCCAGTTGGTGATTTATCAGCCGCGTCACTTCCTGCAGTCGCTGCTTTACATCCAGGGTTTCTAAAATCTTCTGTTTCTCCTCTATGGTAGAATTTATAATAGATGCCACCATATCAGTTAGGGTGCTTGGTTCAGTAATGGATTTTGCCATAAGGCCGAACTCCTGGGGCAGAAAGGGAGAAAGCTGGACAACCCGGTCAAAAAGCCCCAACAGATTTGTCATCAATGCTTCGGTCTCGATGTCTTTGACTTCCTGGTCCTCGATGGCCTCCACCTGTGCCTGAAGATACGGTTTACCCTCCACAAACTCGACGATTTTGAACCTGCCGATACCCTGTAAGAGGAGTTGCGCCTTGTTATCAGCCCCCTTTGCCATTTTCAGAATCACGACAGCCGTACCGATGTCATAAAAATCCTCGGGCTGATGCCTGGTCTCGAGGGGGGGCTTCTTTGCCATCACAAGGCATACCAGGCGATCTTTGGCCATAGCCTCATCAATAAGGGTGGTTGACTGATCGCCGGAAACTTCCAGGGGAACCATCATCTTCGGGAAAACGACAATATTAAATATGGGTAGGAGGGGTAAAATTTTCGGGATATTAACAGCTTTCAACTCCTCGGATGGTTTCTCTTCTGACATGGGAACCTCCAAAAGTAACCCTCATGCGAGAATTACAAGTCTTATGATTTAAGGGAAAGCCGATCAACCTTTTTGAATGGGGATTTTGTGAACCTTATTTAAGGGCGCCTTCGGCATGCGGATTTGAAGAAGCCCATCTGTATATGTCGCATAAACAGATTCCATTTCAATAGGAGCGGGCAGGGTCAGGCTTCTCTCAAGATATCCGTACGGAATCTCGGCAAGGGAATACCTCGTGTTTTCCACGAGCGGCCTTTCCCGCCGTCGCCCGGAGATCTTTAGCGTCCTGCGGCCGATCTCCACATGAAGTTCTTCTCTAACAACCCCTGCAATATCGGCCAGGACCACAATCTCGTCGGGAGTTTCGCAGACATCTATCTGAGGTCTCCACATCCGCTGAAAGTGAGTAGCTAAGGGGTTAATCAGGATAAACATCTCATCAACAGTCCTGCGAAGGTCGGTATCTATCTCCCCCAGGTCGGTCGTAAAGCTAATCTCTATATAGTCCATTTTGGACTCCTGTAAATAGAATGGTTTTAAACACTGGAACTGGAGCCGATGAGCGGAATTGAACCGCTGACCTACTGATTACGAATCAGTTGCTCTACCGGCTGAGCTACATCGGCTTCTCTATGTCTGATTATTTCCGCTGTCTTTTACATTTTTTATATTACCATGCGGCAGGGCAGTTTATAAGCAATATATCTATCTTAACAACTGTCCATTGTCAAGATTTTAACTGACGGTTGCAATTTAAACTTGAAAAGTGACACCTGATTTTTGGATCTTTCAAATTATCAAAGAACGTCAGGCAGTTTTGAATGATGCTTTTGCAAAACATCCAGAGCGGTTCAAGGGGAAGGTGCCAAAACCAATGGTCTTACCAGAGGCAGCCTGGATCAATAAACCGGTACCAGAAAACAGTGATCCATTGCGACAGTAAATTCTTAATGGAGGTGTCCATTTTCATTGACAAGTTCCGTAAGAGATGGTAAGAGTTGGTCGAAGGGTAATAAAGTTAACAGCAAAAAACCAATCTTAAGGAGGCAAGAGATGAGACTTGAAGGAAGGGTTGCTATTGTCACTGGCGCTGCAGGGGCAGGTATCGGTCAGGGTGTATCCTGGGCTTTGGCCAGGGAGGGGGCAAATGTTGTAGTTAGTGATGCCCATCCCAAGAGGCCATTTCAGGTAGCAGAAGATATTAAGTCTGAAACGGGGCGAGAGGCCCTGGGTATTGTGTGTGATGTAACAAAGAATGAAGAGATAACCAATATGGTTAAGGAAACACTGGATAAGTTCGGAAGGATAGACATCCTGGTGAACAATGCCGGTGGAAATAAACTTCAGCAGGTAGTTGATATGGATGAAGAGGTGTGGGATTTCGTTATAAACGTTAATCTTAAGTCTACCTTTCTGTGCTGTAAAGCGGTCCTTCCCACGATGATTAAACAGAAGTATGGAAGAATTGTCAACCTTTCGTCTTCCATATTTTTAGTCGGTTCTAAGGATGGTGAGGCCCATTACACGGCAGCGAAGGCGGGTATTGTCGGGTTTACGAGGGCTTTATGTAGAGAGGTGGGCGAACATAATATTACGGTAAACGCTATCGCACCAGGGCTGATAATGAACGAGTTTCTCCTCAGAATTTATCCCAAAGAGTATTTCGACGATTTTGAAAAAAACGTTCCTCTCGGAAGAAGTGGAAAGCCTTCGGACATAGCCGGTGCTGTGTTATTTCTCGTCACCGATGAGGGGAGTTATATGACCGGCCAGACGCTTTCTGTAAGTGGCGGGTGGACCACATATTAAAAACATCCGGGGCAAATCCTATTTAACCTGGTAGAGTCTGTCCGACAACGTCATTCCGAGGCATTAGCCGAGGAATCTTGAATTTGCAACTAACTGTATTTATAAGATTCTTCACTTCGTTCAGGTAAATATTCGGTTAACCCGTTAGCCGGTTTGCCAGTTAGTCCGGTTAGCAGATTGGTAACAATAAACCGGTTAACCGGCCAACGGGTTAACTGAATATTACTAAATAACTTTAGGCACTTAAAAGGTAGGAGAAAGGAGAGCAGTATGGAAAAGGTATTGAGTAAGATTGGAGAGGTCACATCAGATCCTTACGCCTATGTTGCCGGACTCAAGGAGCGTAAGAATAAGAAGATTATTGGATGCTTCCCCATGCACGTTCCGGAAGAGATAGTCCATGCAGCCGATTTGATTCCTGTCGTCATATGGAGAGGCAACGAACCGGTAACATGGGGACATGCTCATGTACCACCGTATGATTGTGGTATTACAAGAAGCTTCGTTGATGATGCAGTGAGAGGAAAACTGGATTTTATGGATGGGCTGGTCTTCCATGTAAGACAATGCCTGCAGGCGGGAGAGTTTCCCTTTATTATGGAGAGGCATTTTAAGCCTGCCTACCAAAAGATTCTATACCTTCCTGCCATCTATCCCGGCAATGCCACGAGGGATTTTGCACTAAAGGAAATGGAATCTTTCAAGACATCGTTAGAAGACTTCACCGGCAAAAAGATCAGCGATGACATCCTCAAGAAGAGTATTGAAATATATAATAAGAACCGCAGCCTTATGGAAAAGATCTATGAAATGCGGCGGGAAAAACCGGAGATCTTGAAGGCAAAAGAGGTCATGCAGATAGTATGGTCAAGCATGTTGATGCCCAAAGAAGACCACAACGAATTGCTGACAGAGCTTATTTCTGGGATGGGAAAAAAGACGGTGGAAGCCAAAAAAGAAAGGATTAAGGTTATCCTCGTTGGCTGTCTCTGCCAGACCCTTCAATTTGACATCCTTGACCTGATAGAAGATCTGGGAATGATTGTCCCTGACGATGATCTCTACATCGGTTCAAGATACTTTGCAAATAAAGTAAAGCTGGAGGGTAATCCCATGGAGGCCCTTGTGGATCGCTATCTTACCAAAAGCCCTCTCTGTCCGACCAAGGGAGTCTGGGATATCCATTGGGGTGATGAGGCTATAAAGAAGATGAAGGATAACAATGCCAGGGGTATCATCAGCATCCTCGTAAAATACTGTCCTCCTCACGCATGTTATTATCCTGACTTTAGAAGCAAGATGGAGAAAGAGGGGGTACATGAAACAATGATACAGATGGAACACGAGATCATGACTCTGGAAGGGATAAAAACCAGGTTGCAGTCATTTGCAGAGATGATAGGAGGTGTATAATGGATGTGCAATATAAAGTAAACAGGCTTAAAACAACGAATGAGATCAGGCCGTTGGTAGATAAACACTGGGCTGACCTGAGAACAGCCAAGGAAAGAGGAGAGATGGTGGCATGGGCATCGGGCCCCACATTCATATTCGCTTATGCAATGGGCATGAAATGTCACTTTATGGCCGGTTATGCCGCATACTGCGGCGGCATAGGGGCAGGAGAAGAGGTGTTAAAGGTGGCAGAGATGGCGGGAGACCTTCCTGAAACATGCTCCTATCATCGGCTTCACATGGGGATGGGCGAAGCGGTAGCCAGAGGGATACCAATAAATCCACAGGCAATACTTCCCATGCCTGATTTGATGATAGCGGGTCGCCTCTGCCCGGAGATGTCCCATTATGCTGAAGGGCTTCATCGAAGATTTGGAGTTCGAGTTTTGCCTATTGATCTTCCCGCTGTTTTCAATGTAGAAGACATGCCCCGAATAAAAGAATTTGTTTACAGGCAATTTAAAGAGGTTGTTATACCGACTTTTGAAGATGTATGCGGAAGGCCCTTCGATTATGATCGAATGAGTGAGATATTAAGAATACTCAAAAAAGTAGCCACCCTCAGAAATCAGTGTTGGGAATTTTTTAAGGACAAACCCTCTCGTTGGACACTCTGGGACTATGGTGTAAGTATTGCGCCTGTTTTCTATTTGATGGGAAATCCGGCGGGTATTGCCTATTACGAAAGACTCCTTAACGAGTTACAAGAGCGGAGAGAAAAGAATATCCCTGCAGTAGCCCCGGATGGAGAGAAATACCGGTTATACTGGGACGGGTGGCTTCCCTGGGCATTTTTAGGCAAATTTATGCGCAAATTTATCCCTCATGGCGCCGTTTGCCTCTGCGGAAGATATCCCTGGGAGTTTTTCCCCCATCCGGAACTGATTGACCCTGAACATCCTGTTGAGACCTGGGCAGATCTATATTATGGGATGGAAAGTCATCTGATTTATACCTTCTCCCCTAAGGGAACAATAGACTTGATAGGTAAGTTGATTGAGGACTACTCCCTTGACGGACTCATCATGTTTTCCTCCAAAACATGCAGGATAATGAACCTCGCCCAACCGGATGTAATAGATGTGTTGGATAAAAAGTACGGGGTTCCTGGAGTAATTGTTGAAGGAGACATGATTGATTCAGCTATGATTTCAGATAATCAGATAGAGACAAGGCTTCAGGCGTTATACGAAATGATAGATTCAAGAAGGAGGTAAGACTGAAAGCTGTTGTTCCGGGCGCCAAAATGGCAGAGAAAGAAAAATATAGAAGCTGGGTCGAGGTAGACCTGGACAATTTCAACCACAACTGGGATGAGATAAAGAGGCTGGTCGGCCGGGAGGTCAAGATCCTCCAGGTAGTCAAAGCAGACGCCTATGGTCACGGGGCAATTGAGATCTCCAATTGCGCCCTGAAAAAAGGCGCCGCCGTTCTGGGGGTTGCCAATGCCGACGAAGGTGTGCAGCTTCGGATAAGCGGGATCACGGCCCCCATACTGATCCTCAGCCCAGCTACGGACTCTGAAATCAATGAAATTATTAAGTATAATTTGATACCGTCGGTATCGGATCTTCGCTTCGCCCGACAACTTCAGAAACAATACAAAAAGGCAGGCATCAGGACGCCGGTCCATATCGAGGTAGATACAGGGATGGGCAGGGGAGGGACGATGCATCAGGAGGCCTTCTCCACGATTCAGGAAATACTTGGATTTCCCAATATCATCGTGGAAGGTATCTTCACCCACCTTGCCGCAAGCGAGGTCATCACCGGCTACAATGAGACGCAGTGGAACCTTTTTAAGGAACTTCTCGACAAGCTGGAGGCGAATAATATCCACATTCCCATCAAACATATCTCCAACAGTGGCGCCGTCCTGAACTTTCCCCATTTTCATCTCGATATGGTACGCGCCGGCATCATGACTTACGGGATCCATCCCTCGCCGGAAACAGAAACAATGGCATCGCTTGCCCCGGTCATGAGTTTCAAGACCAGGGTGGTCCTGATCAAGGAATTCCCGAGAGGATACAGCATCGGTTACGGCAGATCTTACACCACCCAGAGGAGCGCCACTATCGCCACCATACCGGTCGGATACGGCGACGGATACGGCTTTATTCTTTCCAATCAAGGAGAGGTCCTGATCAGGGGAGTCCGTGCGCCGATTGTGGGACGTATCTCCATGGATATGTGTACCGCCGATGTCAGTAATATCAGAGATTGTCGGATAGGCGATGAGGTTGTCCTGATGGGACGTCAGGGTGAGGAGTGCATTTCTGCCAATGAAATTGCCGAGAGGGTAAAAACCATCAGCTATGAGATTCTCTGTGCCCTGGGAAAACGGGCGCCACGTATCTTTCTGCAAAAGGGGACAACAGGCGCCATCGAGCCGCGCCTGAGGAGGATATTCATCCCGGACGAGGAGAAATCCATCTCCCGGATTGACAACATTATCCGATGCTGTTTCCAGACAAGGGCACAGAATGCAGAGTTTGGCGACGCCATATATTATGAAATGTTTGAAACCCTTTTCGGCAAAGAAGACCGTCAGTTAGAACTGAGGACCAACTTCAGATACGACATAAATGTCTCAGACCCTACAGGGCAGGAGACGGTAGAGCCTCTCGCAGGGGATTACTTCAATGTGACCACCCACATCGAGTATACGAAGACCCTGAGAAATCATATATTTATTGTCGGTTGCGCCACAAATAACGAGCAACTGGCCGCACTTTTCGAGGACAGGCGATGCGAATACCGTTGGCTTCTAAATCACGGTGGCGATTCCGTTACGGAGAGGTATTTCATGGTTGAGGAGGTGCGGATTGACAGGCAGAGCATCCCGATTATCAAAAGAGAAAACACGGAAAAGGGTTATGAAGTCTGGTGCGGCGGGGAGCATCTCAGGGGAAAGTTGAACAGGCCCGTCAAGGTGGAGATTGAAATCGCCACGAGGAAATCCAAGAAAAACAATGACTTTTCCGTCTATCTCGTGTACCCTACGAGGGGGCTTTCGATATCGTTCAACTATGGGGGGACAAAGATCAAGAATGTAAGGGAGGTCAGCTTCTTCGCCGGTAAACACCCCTATCCGGAAATTATCCGGGAAGAAGGAAAATTAATCAAGCTGAAAATCAGCGAAAACGAGTGGATATTCCCCAACAGCGGTGTTACCTTTATCTGGGATCTGTGATCGTAATACCATTTCGCTTTCTTTGGCTAACTTTGTTGGCTTCGTCGTCGGCGCCCTCGACGTATTAGTAATACGCCTGCGGCGACTCCTCCTTGCCGCCGCGTTATCCTTTGAAAGCGAAATGGTATAAGATGGACAAAAGTGCATACTGAAAGGAATTTAAGAAATGGAGATTCAATTAGAGACTGTTGTTTACGAAGCAAAGGACATGGTAGCCAGGATCAAGATAAATCGCCCGGAGGCAAAAAACAGTTTAAACATGCAACTGATGAAAGATCTGTGCACCGCCCTGGAGGAGGCTGAGAAAGACCCCGGGGTTGGAGTAGTAGTGATTACGGGAAGCGGTGATAAGTTTTTCTGTCCCGGCCTTGATCTGAACTGGGCAAAGTCCCTCTTCAACAATACCCATGATGTCTGGGTTATGAACAATCAATATGCCCGCATAATTTATAATATAAGATACATCGGGAAGCCCGTTATTACGAGGATAAACGGGATAACCGCCGGTGGAGGTTGTGAGATTCTTATTGCCAGCGACCTTTCCATCGCTGCAGAACATGCCAAATTCCAGCAGGGTGAAGGGGGGGTAGGGGCTGTAGCAAGCTATGCAACCCAGTCGCTTACCCCTATCATAGGTGACAGGAGGACAAGATGGTTTCTATTTACCGATGAGATCATAGATGCAAAGACCGCTCTTGAATACGGCCTGATCAATAAAGTGGTCTCCTATGAAGATCTGGACAGAGAAGTGGACAATCTCTGCCAGACTCTCCTGAGTAAAGCCCCATGGTCTCTGAGGTTCACCAAAGATCAGATTAATGTGTGGTTTGATATGGTTTCTCATACCCTGCGCCAGGGGAACGACTTCTGGAGCTTACAGTCAGCAACCCCCGAACCCCTGGAGGGTATCGGTTCTTTCCTGGAAAAGAGGACTCCGGAACATATTAAATTAAGGGAAAAAACGGCGAAAGGTCAGTCCCATACCTTTCTCTGGGGGCCTCCCACAAAAACATGTCCGAAGTGTAAAACGGCACATCTGCCTGAAGAATTCTCCTTCTGTGGTAAATGTGGGGCCAGAGTAGAATAATCGGTTAAAACATCAGTCGTCAGTCATCAATAAAAAAAACAGCCGATGCGTAAAAGAACTCACTATACAAAACTCCAGAGATTGGAAGATGTCCTCCAGGCGACCCTGAAAAGGCGGAAAATCTTCCTGAATTTTGAGGATAAACGTTTCCTTCCCGTATGGAATAAGGCTGTGGGGCCGCAGATCGCGGCCCAGAGCCGCCCCGGCAACTTGAAGGGAGAAACCCTTTTCGTCAAGGTCTCCAACTCCGTATGGATGCAACAGCTTCATTTCCTGAAAGAGGAGATTATCGGAAAGATGAATCAAGCGTTAGGAGGGGCAAAGATAAAAAATATCTACTTCTCCATCGGTGAGATCCCCCCGGCGCCGCTGAAAGGAGAAGAAAAACAGCCCTTTTTCATGGCATCACATCTCTTAAACGATAGAGACAGGAAACTGATTGAAGAAAGTATCGCCTCTCTACCGGATCAGGAACTGAGGGAGATACTGAAAAGGATGATGACCAAAGAGATCAGTCGGCGGAGATTCATGGAAAATCAGAAACATCCTTAAAGAGGCGGTTCATTGCCTCCGAGTAACTGCCGTCTTCTTCATAGATGACAAGAGGAGGAAGTACCTCCAGTTCTTCTCCCGCCCCCTTAATCCCCTCTACGAGGATGAACTCCCCCCGCGAGAAGCGGTTTGAATGCACCAACCGTAATCTTTTGGGCTCCAGATGGGTCGTCCTCATCTGAAAGAGGAGTTCCACCATCCTAACGGCCGGGTAGATGGTGTACGCGCTCCCTGATTCTTTTAAGACGTACCCTACCGCCCTCAGAAAATCATTTAGGGAACCTTTGATCTCATGCCTGGCCACAGCCTTCTGGTAATCGGGATTAATTCTCCCGGAACCCTGCCTTCTATAGGGAGGATTGAAAATCGCCGCATCGAATGACTGTGGAGCGAAAAGGAACTCTATCTTCCTTATGTCTCCCTGGCGAATACTGATCTTATCCTCCAGGTTGTTCATCTTCACGCTTCGCCTGGCCATGTCAACCAGTTCTTCCTGGATTTCAACGCCAACTATTTTCCCATATTCCCATCGCCTGGCCATGATCAAGGAGATAATCCCACTGCCGGCTCCCATGTCGAGGACATCTTCTCCTTCTTTCAAACGGACAGAATGGGCCAAGAGAAGGGCATCGAGGGAAAACCGGTACCCTTTTTCTTTCTGAATTATCCTGAGCTGTCCCCCCAGGATCCCATCTACGGTTTCCCCTTTCAGGGCTGTGAAGGGGGCGCCTTTAGACCTGTCTCCTGCGATCTCCTGCCGGGTCGTTCTGATCACGATGCTGCCTTTCCTATAAATCCATCAGCTTCAGGCGCTTTCCGCTTTGCCGCATCCGTTAAGAGGATAGTAACTATTCAGGTTCAAAGTTCCGGGGTTCACGGTTCAAGGTTAAGACAAGAAAATCCAAGAGTTCAAAGTTCTAGGTTCACGGTTCAAGGTTAAGACAAGAAAATCAAAGACATAGAACCGTGAACCGTGAACCGTGAACCTGACAACCTGGGTAGTTACAGAGGATAGACAAATATCCCGCTTGCCGGCTTGGGCGCAAACCATGTGGACTTTGGAGGCATGATTCCACCTGCATCCACGACGTCCATCAGTTGTAGCACCTCTATCGGATATAGAGAAAAAGCGACGGCAAATTCGCCTGAGTCCACAAGCCTTTCTAATTCCTTACATTCCCTTATACCGCCGACGAACTCTATTCGGCTGTCCGTTCTCAGATCATGGATCCCCAGTACAGGCCCCAGGAGATGCTCGTGCAGGATGGAAACATCGAGTTTCCTGAGGGGATTATTCCCTTCATAACAGTTGTAAAGACTGTTTCTCCGTGTCAACTTGTACCACTTTCCGTCCATATACATCCCGAATTCACCTGGCCGTCCAGGTGATTTTTCTCTAAAGTCTTCAGTGATCAGGAACTTTTCACCGATTTTATTGAAAAATTCTTCTCCCCCCAGAAATGCCTGTATATCTCTAACGACCCGATTATACTCCATAATCTTAAGATGATCATGGGGAAACAGAACAGCCATGATGTAGTTATAGGCTTCGTCGCCTCTGTTACCTGAGTTTTGTTCTCTCCTCATCCTCCCCACCGCGGCGGCGGCGGCGGCACGGTGGTGACCATCGGCAATGTAGAGCGTATCAACACTTGCGAATTCATCTGCCACGGCGTTGATCTCTTTTTCATCCATTATAATCCAGACCGTGTGAGAGACGCTATCATCAGCGGTAAAATCGTATTCAGGTTGCTTCATGACAACCCCTTCAATAATACGATTAATAGAGTCCCTCCGTCTGTAAGTTACAAATACCGGCCCTGTCTGGGCATTAACGGCGGTAATATGTCTGATGCGATCTATCTCCTTATCAGTTCTCGTCAGTTCATGTTTTTTGAGCCCGCCTGATTCGTATTCAGCGACACTGATCCCGCCGACAATGCCATACTGCTCATGGCCGGCCATTTTCTGACGATAGACGTAAAAACAGGCCTTTTTCTCCTGAAACAGGATGCCTTCCTGCATAAGACGATTCAGATTCCGCCCTGCTGTCTCGTAAATGTCGGTACCGATATCAGTGCCGATACCTGAGCAGGATAATGCCTCGATCTCCGATTTTTCCACGCGTAAAAAGCTTAGAGGATTGCCGGCGGCAATCTTCCTCGCCTCTTCTGTGGTTACCACATCATAAGGACAGGAGGCTACCGCCTTTACGTATTGCCTCTGCGGTCTGAGCGCATTAAAGGGAACAACAACAGCCATAAAATTTTCCTCTTGCCAAATTTCTACCACAGAGGCATATTGAAATCAATCCAAAAGGCGATGATGGAAAGCAGTCTCTTCATTCACTACTCACGTTCTCTGAAAATATCTTCTGTCAAAAGATCTCCTTGACAAAAGGGTCCCCCCAATACTATAATATAATAAACTATTTGGGGTGGGGAGCTGTTTGCTGGCGGACAAAAAACTAAATGAGAGGAGGAAATGAGATTATGAGATGTGTTGAGTGCAATTATGAGGCGCCGGTTAATAAGTTTCGTTATCTGTATAATGCTCGAATTGACGATTCTATTAGTATGAGGCAATGTCCCAAATGCATGGCCTGGCTTATAGTTGATGAGTTCAGTGGTGAGGTAAAACAAAAGGCAGAGTCGGGAGAGTCGCCATGGGGCAAGTCATCCGGTTTATAGTTATAGAGGTGATAAACCTTAACCAAAGGAGGGTAATATCATGGAAGAGACAGCAAAGAAAGAAGAGCTTGGGGAGTTGGTAGAGCAACAACAATGGTGGCGGGTGGCTGAGAAGACCCGCTCCAAGAGACTTAGCTATTTGAGGAAGGCTGTATGGAAGAAGGGGGCGCTTGGTGGGGTATATACACCCGGTCTCAAGATATGCCTGGAGTTGCCTCGTCTCTTCACCGAAGCGTGGAGGAAGAACGAGGACGTTCCCATCATGTTAAGAAAGGCCAGGGCCCTGGCTAATGTTTGGGAGAATATTCCCATATTTATAACTGATCAGGCTCAACTTGTTGGGTATCTCGGCAGCGCTCCCCATACGATGGTATGGCACTGGCAGGCTGCAAGTATGATTAATGAGGAGATTTATAATGAGACCGGCATCATACCGGAACCGGAGAAAGAATCATTAAGGCTTATGGCGGAGCTCAATGACTATTGGGGAGGTAAGACGTCGCTGGATCTTTTCACGAAGGTTGTTGATCCTGAGGATGGGGTCAAGTTTATGAGTGGCGCCATCGGTTGGGGGACTCCTTCCTCTGCCGTTACTTATGCCACCAGGGACTTCAACTTCATATTCAAAGGTTTTGAGGCCATAAACGATCAAATTGGTCGAGAGCTCGAGAAGACCGAGGAGATGACCCAGGGCACTCCAAGTCCGGAAATTATTCCCTACTATGAAAAGTTTCATAAGTGGGAAGCCATGCAGATTGTCCTTGAGGCCGCCATCGCCTATGCCGGGCGCTACGCACGGCTTGCACGAATTATAGCTGATAACTTTGAGAGTGATCCCAAACGAAGGGAGGAACTATTGAGAATTGCCGAAACCTGCGAGCGGGTACCGGCCAGGCCGCCCAGAAACCTGCAGGAATCCCTCCAGTTTGATCTTTTCGTGAATATTTTGAACAGATATGAGGCGGGAGAATTTGCCTGGCCCTCCCGTCCTGACTATACTCATGGTTCCTTCTATGACAGAGACGTAAAAGCCGGTGTTAATAAACGTTTGACAGAGAATGAAGCCCTCGACTTGGTTGGTGAATTCATGATCAGGGCGTACGATATTGGCATGTTTGCGCCCAGGTGGACCAGGGAAGGGCTTCAGGGTATCGTCGGTACCTGGGTGTGGACTATTGGCGGAGTTGACGAAGATGGCAATGATGCCTGCAACGCAATGACCGTTGCGCTAATGAAGGCGGCAAGGCTCGTGCGCGTGGCGAACCCCACACTTTCCTTCAGGTGGCATCCCAGAGTGAAGGATGAGGTATTCAGAGAGGTATTCGAGTGCATCAGGCATGGTCTTGGGTATCCGAACATCCGTAACGATACTGTCCTGATCGAAAATGGGATGTACTGGCATGGGCATCCCATAAAGGAAATGAGGACGTGGGTAAATCAGGCCTGCATGTCACCATGTCCCACCACAAAATATGGCTGTCAGCCCTTCCGTATGGCCTCCTGCACAGCCAATACTGCCAAAATGGTCGAGTATGCCCTCTCCAATGGCTATGATCGAGTGGTCAATATGCAAATGGGGCCCAAGACTGGTGATTCCAGGAAGTTCAAGGACTTTGAGGAATTATTTGCCGCCTGGGTCAAGCAGATGGAATGGATAATGAACATTCTTATACGTACCGTGGCCCTTGGTCGGGTCAAAGACCCTGAATTCTACTCAAGACCCATGCTATCCGCTTGCTATGAGCGTGCGGTTGAGACGGGGACGGACGCAGTTGATCCCTCTAATGGTGAGCGGGGGAATACATGGATTACCTGGTTCACCTGGGTGGAGAACGTAGATAGCCTTGCAGCCGTTAAGAAGTTGGTCTTTGATGAGAAGAAATATACCATGGACCAGTTGATAACCGCCCTCGAGGCCAACTGGGATGGCGATGAAGAGATGCGGCTTGACTTCGTTAGAAATGCGCCCAAGTGGGGTAACGACGATGATTACGTGGATAGCATCATGGTTCGCTGCTTAAAGGAGATTGCCCGCCACTCCTGGGAGATAAAGGGTCCGGAGGGGAAACCGTTTCCACCTCTACCGGAAAACGTGAGCGGCAACATCCACTATGCCAATATCGTCGGCGCTCTGCCCAATGGCCGGAGATTAGGCGACGCTCTTTATGACGGCGGTGTCTCTCCTGGGCCAGGTCTTGACAGAAAAGGACCAACTGCGGTTTTAAAGTCCGTAGGCAAGATTGATCACATAACTCAAGGCCGTGCCTTCCTGCTGAACCAGCGGCTTTCCCCGATCCAGCTTGCCGGTGATAAAGGCTACAACCTCTGGAAATCGTACATGAGGACATGGGATGACCTGGGGAATGACCATGTACAGTTCAACATGGTGGACGATTCAACCCTGAGAGCTGCCCAGAAAGATCCCGAGAAGTATTCCGAAGTAATTGTCCGGGTTGCCGGTTACAGTGCGCACTTTGTGGACATCAGCCGTAAGACCCAGGACAATATTATCCAGAGGACCGTGCAGGGGTTGGGCTGATTTTTATTACGAACAGCTTAACACGTGGAGGAAAGGAAATGGTGCGAAGATCGCGAAGAGAGGAATGGAACCAGATACGAAATAGTATGACCAGTGATTTCTCTACGGCTAAAGGCGTAGAAGGTCGGGAAACCGTACCCGATAAGGCCTGTGGGAAGTGTAAGAACTTTTCCGAAAACGCCTACGCGTCCGATGGAAGGGGATCTTGTAGAGTCTTGAAAATGGGGAGCAACTTCCTTGCAGACCCGCCCATTTTTGTGCTGGATGGGGAAACAGGGCTGATGTGTATGTTCAATATGGATGCCAGCCGATGTGAATATTATGAGATGATGGAGTTCATTGATACCGATGGCACGGAGTGTGCTGACCCGCAGTTCCGCCGTGCCCAGAGGCAAATGGAAAAGGCATTGAAATAGAACAGAAGGTTGAGAAAGAGCCTCCATTCTGCGAGATTTCCTCTAACCAATCTTATGGTGTCTGCTGGAACATTCCTTCCTGCATTCTTTCTCCTTTCTTTCTCTGAAAATAGTTGAGATACCCCAATGCACACATGGGGAGGTGATGTTCCATTACCCAGCGATGAAGAGCATCCGTCTTTTTGTTCGGGCCGAGGAGCGCCTCCGTGTCTTGCCTGAACCTCTCGGTGATTTCCTGGAGAGAGGCATTTGTTTCAAGCATTTCTGAGACCGTGTCTTTCCATTTCATGAGCCACTCGATCCCCTTACTCAGGGTTTGATTCACCCTCTCGGTACAGCCAAAGTGGCTGAAACACAAGAGGCGAAGGTCAAGGTCAAAAAAACCTTCGATGGTTTTGATATTTATGTCGGGGTCGAATTCCGGCGGCGGGGTTGTCGGTACTAATGCTTGCGCTTGCGAGTCAGAAAGATAGATGCCCACGGCGTCCCCTGTAAAAAGTATCCCCTCGTTCTCTGAATAGATGCATATATGGTGGTTAGCGTGTCCCGGGGAGCCGATCATCCGGAGTCTCTGGCCTTTACCCAGGTTTATAATGTCCCCATCCTTGACCGGCATCATCCGGCCTTCCTCAATAGGCAAGACCTCTCCGTACCATTCGTTTATCAGGGGGCCAAAGACCCCTTTTGAACTCTTGACGAGTTTGGAGGGGTCTACCATATGCCTTGCGCCTTTTTCGTGAACCACGACCCTTGCCCTCGGCATTTCCTTAACCAACGTACCGGCGCCTCCCCCATGGTCGAGGTGGACATGGGTTACAATGAGATATGATATGTCTCGTGGATCAACCCCCACCCTCCTGATTCCTTCCATAATTAAAGGGGCCGATTTTGCCGGCCCGGTCTCCACCAGGGCCAATTCCTCGCCTACTATCAAATAGGCTGAGGTAAAGTCGGGTATGCCAAATACCTTGGCATCGATCAGATATATTGAATCCGTGACCTTTCTGTTTTCCATCATCGAGGTTCCCATCCCCCCTCAAGTGTCCCCGGGACTAAGCAGTTCACGTGTCCCTTACATTCTCCTGCCGATCATTAGACTATAATCCCCTGTATCCCCTCGCTTCTCTGCCTGCTCCCTAACTGTCAACCCGATCAAGACATAGCACGAAGGTTAATAAAATAGAACCGTTTCCTTTTTACCCCAATAGAGAAAAACCATGGCGTTCAGAGCCTGCCGTTGGGTTGAGGCAGACACCTGGCCCTCGGTGACGAGATGGGAGAGAAAACGCTTCACATCCTTTGCCCCGAGCCTGTTCGGATGGGTCTTGCCGCCGAAGTGATGGATATAGCGAAGTATCCACTGGCAATAGGTCTGCTCGGTGTGGTAGGCGTAGTGATGATAACGGAGCACCTCGCGTACCTGGTCCATGAGCTTGAGGTCGGGATTCAGGTGGAATTTCGGTTTATTTTTCTTTTGACTTTCCCATATACATTATTGCAATATGTGGAAACAAACAAGAAAAAATGCAATAAGCGGACAGTAACCGGGTAAATTTTCCACATCTCACGATCAATATCACAATAAACGAAAATTTCGTCCACCCATAGGGTGGTAATATGACGGACAACTTTCCGTTTGGGGAATCAATTCCTGAGGAAGATTATGAAGAAATGCGAACGAACAAGAGTCAGCCGACGTTATCCAGGATATCTGCGTCTGTATCAGAAGGAGTATTGCCTGGCGCTAATCAGGATCTTGCAGGAAGATGCTGCAGACCTGATTGACCTGTTCCAATTGAAGGAGACAATTGCCGATCTTTCTTGCCGTATCGATGAGCCCAATATTTATAGTGCGGCAGGTAAATTGCAGCGAGGAATATTAAACAAAGGCATATATTCGCCGCTGGATATGAAGGCAGAGGAATTTAACGGTCAGGCAGAACAGTATTACAGGAATGATTTACGAAAAGAGCATATCCGGGAAGCATGGCAGTTCCTTGCCCAGGATCTGCAGAGATTGGAAACAGGGTGTGTGCATGATGGAGAACTGTACCGTGATGCTCTGCAGGCGATAATACGCGGGCAATGCGCCGCGGATTTCATTGCTCTCCAGGAACAGGACATTCTGGAAGAAAAGGCCTCTGCCGACGTTATCGTCAAATTGTTGCATCTGATGATCCTTACGCTCCATGCGGACTGCGCTATGACGAGTCTGCATCCGGTGAATCGCTCACCAAAAGTTTTACCGGCTGGGAAGCAAATGATTATATGATTGCTAAACATTCCCTGATACAGCATCAATATATCGACCGGGAAAGCGGGCAGGTTTGCACGGAACGTTTTTATGCCCCCCGGATGATTAATCTGCTCTACTCCAATGTCCTGGAAAACGCTCCTTTTCTATTCCGCCTTTTGATTGGCGTTCGCTTCACCAAATGGTTGGGCTACCTCAATTACGAATCATTCATCGGCGGGAAAATACTGGGCAATGACGACTTTATGAAAGCCTGCAACATTGACAGCGGGGAATATCTCGAAGATCCCAGGAGTCTCGACACCCTGAAGAAGATTTTCGAGAGGAAGATCCGCTATTGGGAATGCCGTCCCATGCCGAAAGACGTGGGCGTCGTCGTATCGCCCTGTGATGCCAGAATGCTCTGCGGTTCTCTGTCTGAAACTTCCCAGCTTTTCATAAAGGGTAAGTTCTTCGATCTGGAAGAGCTCCTCGGAAAAGACAAGAAGCGGTGGCTTGCTGCTTTCCATGATGGCGACTTTGCCCTTTTCCGCCTGACACCGGAAAAATATCATTATAATCATACTCCCGTAGCCGGTAAGATCATTGCTTTTTATCAGATCGGAGGAGCTTATCATTCTTGCAATCCTTATGCCGTCTTGACAGTAGCGACCCCCTATTCCAAAAACAGGCGTGTAGTAACCATTATTGACACCGATGTGCCTGGAGGCACGGCCATAGGCCTCGTCGCTATGGTTGAAGTGGTTGCCTTGATGATCGGCAGCATTATCCAATGTTACAGCAAAAGACGCTATGATGATCCGGTTGCTGTAGGCACAGGGATGTTTCTGGAAAAAGGTTTGCCTAAAAGCCTTTTTCGACCCGGGAGCAGCACCGTCGTTCTCTTGTTTGAGAAAGGGCGGGTATGTTGTTTCGCTAATGATGTTGTAGCGAACATGTCGGCCGGCGGTGTCATAAGTAGTTTTAGCCAGGGTTTTGGCAAATCTCTGGTGGAAACGGACGTCAAAGTCCGTTCCGCGATCGGGAATGTCTCAACCCTGCAACGCCAATCTTGGAGGCACAGGTTATGTCTAATGAACTTTTCATCGCCGGAGTAGCGGTATGCCTGGGCATACTTTTGTACTGGGGCTTCCGGGTGCTGCCGCAGGATAAATGGCAATTCCTGGCTGCCGTTCCCCGCAAACGCCTTGACGATGGCCGCTGGCAGGCCATCAATTTGACCTATTATGGTCTCTTTAGTGCCTTGGCGCATGTGATCGCACTCTCTATACTCTTGATTTTAACAGGTTCCATCGGTATCTCGGAAGATAAAGCACTCATTATCATCTTGGTCATGATGGGCGCTTGCCTGCCGGCGTCTCGCCTGCTTGCTGGTTGGATCGAAAAGAAGGCCCATACCTTCACCGTGGGCGGGGCCTCCTTTGTCGGCATTCTCCTGGGGCCGGCTGTGGTCTGGCTTGTTTATCGTACCATCTATCCGAATGCCATCATACCCTGGCTGCCCCTCTTGGCAGCTTTAGCTGTTGCCTACGCGGTGGGCGAAGGTGTCGGACGGTTGGCCTGCATCAGCTTTGGTTGCTGCTATGGGAAGCCAGTTGTCTTCGGACGCACCTACTTAAATTGTCTTTGCCAACATTATTCCTTCATATTTACGGGAACGACGAAAAAGATCGCTTACGAAGGAGGGCTGGAAGGTCAGAAGGTATTTCCCATTCAAGCGGTCACGGCCACCATCTTCATAGGGGCAGCCCTGACCGGAATGTACCTCTTTCTCATCGGTTCGTACGGCCTATCCTTTTTTCTCACCATCCTTGTCACCCAACTATGGCGTTTAATATCGGAGATATTCCGGGCTGATTACCGGGGCGGGGGTTCTTTATCGGCTTACCAGCTGATGGCCTTACTGGCTCTGCCTTACGCACTGGCAATCTGCTTCTTCCTGCCCCAGGCAACAATTATTGCCAATATCCAGAAAGGGTTAGAATCCCTCTGGCAACCGAGAACAATACTCTTCCTTCAGGCATGGGGCGCTGGAATCTTCTGGTACACAGGCAGCAGCCGCGTCACCGCCTCTCATGCATCATTTTATGTTAATAAGGAACTTATTTAAAGGGGAGGTATGGTCAATGCGCATGAAAAAGGCTAATCTTTTATTTTCAGGGTATCCTGGAGAAAGGCCTTAAACAATTTATAGTCACGGGATAGCGCTAAGGGTTCCCCTGTCCTCTTATCAAGATCTCTCATGCTCTGTGGCAGTTCCAGGGGGATGCCAAGTAGGACCTCGACCTCTTCGGGAAACTTGGCCGGATGGGCCGTCTCGAGAGATACACACAGGGGAAAATCACCGAACCGTTCCAGATACACCTCAAGACCCCTCCAGCCTACGGCGCCATGCGGCTCCAGGACAACGCCACGGTGATGATAAACCCTTCTTATTGTCTCCCTTGTTTCCTGATCGGAGATACTGACAGAAAAGATGTGTCTCCTCATGGCCTCCCGGTCGGGGTAGCGGTGGACGGCGCCGTTCCGGTCAACTGTCCCTCCGTATAAATCGAAGAACCTCGCCAGGTTGCTCGGATGACCCACATTCATGGCATTGGAGAGACACGCTCGGGAAGGAGAAATTTTTTCGTATATGCCTGTTTCAAGAAACCTGGGAAATTCGTTGTTTTCATTGGTCGGCATGACAAGCTTTGCGACGGGAAGCCCCATCCTCCGGGCATATTCACACCCCAGGGCATTGCCGAAGTTACCGGAGGGAACGGAAAATACTATCCCCTCCCCCCGGCGTCCAAGCCGGGTATAGGCATAAACATAGTAGATTATCTGGGGAAGTATCCTGCCGAAATTGATGGAATTTGCCGAGGTCAGGTTCAGACTGCCGAGAGAAGAGTCGGAAAAGGCCTGCTTGACGAGATTCTGGCAGTCATCGAACTGGCCCTCTATGGAAATCGCCCGGACATTACCGCCGATGGTATCGAGTTGCTTCTTCTGTCTCCCGCTTACTTCCCCCTGGGGGTAGAGGATATAGACATCCACCCCTTCGACATCCCTGAAGGCTTCTCCCACAGCGCTTCCTGTATCACCGGAAGTCGCCACGAGGACATTGAGTCTTATCCCCCGGGGACGAAAATGGCTCATCAGCCGGGCCATCATGCGGGCGGCAAAGTCCTTGAAGGATGCTGTCGGTCCCTGATCGAGCCTCATGATATACCTTCCCTCTTCCACATATTCGAGGGGTACCTCAAAATTGTACGCATCTTCCACAATCCTCTTCAGGATATCGTAGGGAATCTCATCCTGGAGAAAGGCCGCCGCCACAAGCATCGCCACCGCTGTATAGGGCGCCTCTTTCAGGGACATGATCTCTTCCGGTGCAATTACGGGAATGGGATCGGGCATAAAAAGTCCCTCATCGGGGGCCTGACCCTGGAGGAGGGCCTCCCGGAAGGAAGCATATCCCTTAAAGGGAGTAACCCACGGTATCCCGTCCAGGTTTCTGTTTGTACTGAAATAACCTATTTTTGCCGTCATGATGGGATATTTACCGTCCTTTCCCGTTCAGTTTATAACCTCTCACAAAATCGAGAAATAAGTGATGATGGCGCAGCAAACTGAATTGCCGGCGATGAATTAGATAAAAATATCTCTCAATTCGGCAGCCGTCAAGCGGCGCTTCCGCCAAAACCTGCTGTCTCAACTCCCGTCCCACGGCATAGATCGAAAGAATAGAGCATCCCAAGCCGGCGATAATGGCCTCTTTTACCGCTTCAGAACTTCCCATTTCACCGATGATGTTGAAGTGCGCGAGGCTTGTACCGGCATTTTCCTTCAGGTACGTTTCGATGCAATCCCGTGTTGCCGAGCCCCTCTCCCGGAGAACAAAGGGTTCCCCGGACAGTTCATCCAGGGTCACAGGACCTTTCCCGGCCCAACGATGGCCCCAGGGCACGGCCAGAATAAGCCTGTCTTCCCATAGAGGTTCCACATGCAATTTCCGATGCAGCGGCCTTTTGCCGATGAAACCGATCTCTCCCTGATTATTCAGAATTGCTTCTGTGACCTCTTCAGAGTCGGCGGCCTGGACATTAGCCCTGATCGCCGGGTGGAGCTTTTTAAAATCACTCAGGATGTAGGGAAGGATATAGGTGGCCGGAATCGTGCTGGCAGCGATATAGATGTTGCCGGATTCGTTTTCGCGAACCCGCAATATCTTCTCCTTCGCCTCCTCTCTCAATTTTATGATCCTCCTGGCGTAATCGTAGAGAATCTTTCCCTCCGGTGTTAAGGACACCCCCCCATTTCCACGGTTGACAAGCCGGATACCGATGGAATCTTCCATATTCTTGATGTGCTTGGTGAGGGCAGGCTGGGTGAGAAACAACTTTTTAGCCGCACGGCTGAAGCTTCCCTCGGCAATCAATTGCACGAGGGATTCCATCTGCTGGATCGTAATATTCTTAAATACGTCGTAACCCATAGCAGTATCCCTCAGGACAGGAGTACCCTTGCCACGGCATTTCTCTGAATCTGGTTGGTGCCCTCATAAATCTGGAGACCCTTTGCATCCCGCATCATTCTCGCCACCGGGTACTCTTCACTGTACCCATAGCCTCCCAGGATATCCACCGCCCGGCTCGTTACCCTCATTGCCACATCCGTGGCAAAATACTTTGCCATGGTAGCAAGTTTCATTGATTCCTTCGTGTGCTCCCCCACAATCGTCGCCGCCCGGTAAACCAGATGCCTGGCCGCCTCCGTCATCGTGGCCATATCTGCCAGGATATGGCTTATCGCCTGAAATTCTGCGATCGGTTTCCCGAACTGGACCCTCTCCTTTGCGTAACGGACAGCGTAATCCAGCGCCCCCTGCGCTGTTCCCACACCTGAAGCGCCGGCGAGGATACGACCCTCATCCAGAACCTTCAGCACCGTTTGAAATCCCTCCCCTTCTTTCCCGATGAGGTTTTCCCTGGGAACACGGCAATCCTCGAAAACCGATTCGCAATGGTGGATGCCTCTAAACCCCAGCATCTGCCCCGTCACCCTGAAGGAGAATCCGGATGTCCCCTTCTCCACGATAAAGGCGCTGATCCCCTTTATACCGGCATGGGGATCCGTCTTTGCGTACACCAGGGTCATGTCCGCAAAGTCAATACCGCTATTGAAGTTCTTAACCCCCTGCAAAACATAGCCCTCACCATCCATGACCGCCCTGGACCTCATGGAGGCGATATCGGAACCGGCATCGGGTTCGGTCAGGGCAAAGGCGCAAATCTTTTTTCCGGAAGTCACATCGGGGAGATATTTCTTTTTTTGCTCCTCCGATGCCGACAGCTTAAAACATGAGGAAAAGAGGGCATGGATACTTCCCAGAAAGGCGCCGACGGAGGCGCTCACCCGGCATAACTCCTCCGAGGCGAGGCAACAGGTGAGCAGATTGGCGTCTGAACCACCGTATTCTGCGGGATAAAAAAGCGCGGGTAAGCCCATCCTGGCAATATCATCGTAAAGGTCCCTGGGAAAGCAGTCATTTTTATCCATCTCCACCGCCCTGGGGGCAACCTTCTCGATGGCAAATCTCCTCACCGCCTGACGAAACATCTCCTGTTCTTCTGATAGTCTGTACGGCATCTCCTTTATTCCTCCTTCACCTGTATGGAATTATGGGTATATTCTGTCCTTCCTGCAGAGTTCGATTAACAGCATGGCCGTCTTTTCCAGTTCAGCCCGCAGATGGGCCGCACTGACGGTAAGCCTCAACATAGCCCCTCCCGCAGGAACCGAAGGCGGGCGTATGGCAGGTATATAGATGCCCCCCTTTTCCAGGAGGGTCTGACTGATGTTCAATGCCTTTCTTTCGTCACCGACAGGGATGGGAATAATGGGTGTCTTGCCGGGCAGGAGATTGAACCCCCCGGAGGTTAAAATTTCCCGTAGGAAATGTATATTGGACCGGAGACGTTCGATAAGTGATGGTTCAGTTTCCAGCAATTTAATGGCCGCTGTTGCCGCGGCAATTATCCCCGGTGGGAGGGCAGTGGTGTAAATAAATGGACGGGCCTTATTTATAAGATAGGCTATCAGGTCACAGGAGCCGGCGACAAACCCTCCTACTGATCCGATAGCCTTACTGAGAGTTCCGGTATGGATGTCTATCTTGTCAGCTACTCCGAGGGAGTTGGCAGTGCCGTGGCCCCCTTCTCCCATCACCCCCGTTCCATGGGCATCATCTACCATCAGAAGACAACTGTGTTGCGCAGAGATATTCACCAGTTCCTTAAGGGGAGCGACGTCGCCTTCCATGGAGAATACACCCTCGGTAACGATCAATCTTCGGCCTTTCGCTTTTTCGCTATGGAGTAAATTTTTCAGGAAATTCATATCATTATGAGGAAAGGGGCGCTTTTCTGCACGGCTTAAGATGCAGGCGTCAATGATACTGGCATGTACCAGCCGATCAGAAAAGACGAGATCATTCCTGCCCACAAGTGCGCTGATGACACCTATATTGGCGGTGTAACCTGATGAAAAAACAAGGGCCTTTTCGGCGCCCTTGAACCGGGCAAGGGCAGTCTCCAACTCCTCATAGAGATGCGAGTGACCGCATATCAGCCGGGAGGCCCCGGCGCCGGTTCCGAAACGCTCTGTTGCCCTGATAGAGGCTTCGACTACCTGCGGATGGTGGGTAAGACCGAGATAATTGTTAGTACAGAAGAGAACGGCCTTTCTGCCGCCGATATAACCATGTGTCGGGCCGGCAGGGGTGATGGGAGTCAACTCCCGATAAAGAGAAGCCCTCTTTATCTTATCCAGTTCCTCTCTCAGGTTAGTTATAGACACTGGCGCCCTTCCCAGCCACAGAAGGTGTAAGATTCAGGGAAGCGATCAATTCACGGTCGGCATCTACCGCTGCCCCCTTTGTTACGAGATAGTCGCCGATCATGAGACCGTTTAGGCCTGTCTTTATGGCTTCAGCCTGCCGCTCGCCAAGAACTTTTACCCTTCCCCCCGCCATTCTCAGGTTAGTGTACGGCATGATGATGCGAAAAAGGGCAATAGTCAGGACGGCTTCATTCGGTGTAAGCAGGGATTGTGCCGCCAGCGGTGTCCCGGGGCGCGGATCGAGGAAATTGATGGGCACGGAATCAGGTCTTAGATTTTTTATCTCCAGGGCAAGTTTAATTCGGTCATGGATAGACTCCCCCACTCCTAAGATCCCTCCCACACAGATCTCCAGCCCTTCCTCTTTTGCAGTCATAATAGTAGTCAGGCGTTTGTTATAAGTCTGGGTGGTGCAGATACGTGGATAAAAATCACGGTTAGCCTCCAGATTATGGTGATAACGAATCAGCCCGGCCTCTTTGAGCAGATGAGCATCGTCTATGGTTATTTTGCCGAGGGAGGCGCAGGGAAGAAGACTCGTTTCGTCCTTTATGAGGCGGATGGTCTCACAGGCCATAAGCAGTTCTTTTTTCGTTAACCTGGCCCCGCTTGTCACTATGGAAAAACGATGGGCGCCGCCGGCTTCGGCCGCTCGCGCCGCCGCTAAGAGATCCTCCGGCCGGCAAAAGGGGTAGACCGCAATCGGGCTTTTGCTGATACTGGACTGGGCGCAGAAAGAACAATTATGGGGACAGTTGCCGGATTTTGCATTCACAATAGCACAGAACTCGATAACCGGACCATGGAATTGTTTCTGTACCTCTCCGGCGAGGGCAAGCAGAGCCGCTTCTCTGTTGCCGGTAACTGACTCCAAAAGCTGACTGCCATCGTCAGCCGTTAGGGCATCAAGGTTTTGCAACAAATCTTTTGCCTCCATGAGACCAATTTGTTCCCTCTCTAATAAACCGCTGTATAGCCGCAACTTACAGTGATCCAAAAGAACTTAGGTGAAAAAATTCCCCCTGTCAATCCCAATTTTTAAAGTTATTACTGCAACGTGAAAATGTCAGTAACTATTCGGTTAACCGAATAGTTACTTGACTTTTTCAACCAGGTGTAGATAATTTACGTGTGGCTGAAATCTCAGAAGATTGCTTCGCTGGTTCACAAAAGGAGTAAGCATGTGAGAGGGGAAAATTGACATGAAGGGAAAGGTCTTATCAGTCAATATAAGTCGGGAAAAAGGTGAAAGGAAAAGAAACACCGGGACATGCCGGTTTATAAAGGGTCTGGGAGTTGCCAATGACGCCCATGCAGGTTTCGGGATCAGGCAGGTGAGTTTTCTGGCCAGGGAGAGTATAGAGAAAATACGTGACAGAGGTGTTGTAGTAAGTTACGGTGACTTTGCAGAAAATATTACTACAGAAGGGATTGTTCTCCATTTACTGCCCGTCGGCACAAAGATGAGAATCGGCGAAAGCGCCCTGGTAAGGATTACTCAGATCGGAAAGGAATGTCATGAGAGATGTAGTATATTTTATCAGGTTGGTGACTGTGTCATGCCGACAGAAGGTATCTTTGCCGAGGTGCTGACAGGGGGAGAGGTTAAAGTAGGGGACCTTATCGAGGTGGTATAAAGGCCCATAGGCGCTAATTTATTCGGGTCAGGGGCAGGGGGCTCAGTAATGGCATACAAATTCTTACGGCTGTTTTTTTTGATATCGGTGTTGTGCGTTGGGACAGGGTGCGGATTGGTAAAACCACACGCGGTTACTCCCCAGCAAAGTAAAACGGGTGCCGGGCTTGTCGCCGTACTGCCTGTGAATAATAAGGCAGGCGATGAAAGGGCGGGGCAGATTCTGCGACAGAAGGTCTTTTATGAACTGTATTTTAAGGGTTATCCAAAAATTCCCTTTGATATCATTGATGAAAAACTTTCTAAAATCTATAAAGAAAATATTGGTCCTAAAAAAGAAAGCGTCTCTCCGCAGGTCGTGGGTGAACTGCTGAATATAGATGCTGTCATGTATTGCACCCTCAATGAGGGTAAAACATCCTTTTTTTATTTCCGGGCTTCTACAGTAATTTCTGTTGACCTCGAACTTAAGAGTACAAAAACCGGTGAAACAATTTGGCGTGCACGGTATCGAACCGTTAAAAGAAGTTATGGTTTCTCCCGGAGAGATCTTGAAATGAAATCGTGCCAGGTCTACGAACCGGCAATCCAGGAAATTGTGAACAAGGCCATGAAAACCCTTCCTGATGGTCCCGATTCCCTGGGATAGTGCTTAAAGGCACCTAAACTCTGTGCCTTTGTGCCTATTAGTCTGAGCAATTGCTGTTTTGTATCGTAATAGTTGATCCATGAACATACCCAATTTTTTGTCACTTTTGAGAATAATTCTTGTGCCGGCAGTAGTTATTTTTCTTATGCAGGGATCCTTTTCAAAAGCCCTCATTTTCTTTACCGTCTCGGGAATAACAGATGCCATGGATGGATTTTTGGCCCGTATATTAAAACAGCAAACTATCATAGGCTCATATCTCGATCCAATAGCGGATAAGGCCCTGCTTGTAAGCTGCTTCCTGGCCCTATCTATTATGGGTATTATTCCCGGTTGGCTTACAGTCATCGTCATCAGCAGAGATATTATCATTCTGGTCGGTGTTTCCATTTTCTCGATGATGGCGATATCTTTTGAAATTCATCCGGCTTTTGTCAGTAAGGTCACAACGGTTTTACAAATCTTTACCGTACTTCTTGTCCTTTTATTTAAGTGTAAGTGTATTCTGGGGAGCTTTGATTATATGTGGGTCATGCTTTTTTATTGGTTCACGGCCCTGTTTACCGTTATTTCCGGATTAAATTACATCGCAAGGGGGGTCAAGTTAATCAATAACCAAGCGCCATAAATTATGGAGGTAAATATGAATGAGCTGGAAAAATTGAAAGTATTGCTTCACCACTGGATGGAGCATAATACTGAACATGCCAACAGTTACAGAGCTTGGGCAGAAAAGGCATCATCCCTCGGCAATGAAGAGCTATCCAAAATTCTCATCAGGCTATATGAGGAGACAAGAAAACTGAATGAGCTTTTTGAGGAAGCCCAAAGGAAGATTGGTTAAGTTTGGTCTTTATTTAAAAAATGGTAACTGTTCAGGTAGCCACCAAGGCACTAAGACACGAAGGATAGAGAGGATTAAATTTTAATGTGTCCCTCATCAAGAAGGGTATTCAAAGAATAATTATATGATCTTAGTGTCTTGGTGTCTTAGTGGCTGAATAGTCACAAAAAAGGTATTGACATGTAGGAAAAGAAAAAAATATTATCCCCCTGCTCAATTTTATAGAGAGTGGAATTTCCGTAAGTTGAGGAGGCAATAATATAGCTGGTACAGATTTAGGTTTTAAACTCAAGGGAAATGGGGATAAATTCCCCAATAAATCTGCCGTTATCTTTCAGGATAAAAAAACTTCCTATCGGATACTTAATGACAGGGCGGCCAGATTTGCAAATACCGTGCTCTCCCTGGGACTGAAGCCGAGGGACAGGGTTGCGGTTATCTCACGCAATTGTACGGAATACGCAGAGATTATTTGCGGTCTTATTAAGGCAGGTTTAGTTCATGTCCCTATTAACTGGAGACTCTCCTCTGAAGAGATGGATTACGTGATCAATAACTCCGATTCCGTTGCTGTAGTTTTAGATAGAGAATTTTTAGAGAAAATAGTCCCTATTCAGAAGAGATTGAAGAATGTGCCGGCAGGCAACTATCTCCTGATAGGGGGCCTTGCGGAAGGCATGAAAAGTTACGAAGAAATGCTTGCCGGCGCCCACGCTGCGGAACCATCCGTAGAAAATGGGGAGTTTGATCCCTACTTTATCGGTTATACCTCAGGCACCACCGGTAAACCAAAGGGCGCTGTCACCAGGCATGCCAAATGGGAAGTTAAAGTCCGGGGGGTTGAGTTGTTGCTGGGTATTTCGTCAACACCGGATGAGGTGCAACTTCTGACCATGCCTCTCTTTCACATGAATGCCATCAATTCTTTGGGGGCGAGCCTATACCTGGGACAAACGGTGATTGTAATGGACCGTTTTGATGCCCGAGAGGCTTTACGCCTGATCCATACTTATAAATGCACCTTCTCTTCCATGGTGCCGACCATGTATCACCGCCTGAAAAACCTGCCCGAAGAAATAAAAAACAGCTATGATACCTCCTCGATGAAAAGCCTGCTTCAATCCTCCGCGCCTCTCCCCTTCTCTACGAAAAAATGGATTGTTGATTTTTTCAAGTCCGCGGGACTCCACGAGGTATATGGCGGCACCGAGGCGGGAGGGGTCACCGTCCTTCTCCCCCATGAGCAGTTGGCCAAACCGGGTTCCGTGGGAAAGCCGCTGCCCTCAGTAGAGGTAAAGATTGTTGATGAGGAGGGGAACGATCTTCCCACGGGGCGGGTGGGCCAGGTTATATCTCGTCCCCGCTCGGCCGATGGTCCCATCCCTGCCGTTACTGAATACTACAAGGATCCCGAGGCGACGGGAAAGAACTTCAGGGATGGCTGGTTCTACAGCGGCGATATGGGTTACTTTGATGAGGATGGTTATCTTTATCTCGTGGATAGAAAGTTTGACATGATCATCAGCGGCGGCGAAAACATCTATCCCAAGGAGATAGAGGATGTTTTATATGCCCATCCGTGCCTGGCCGATGTGGCGGTTGTCGGTGTCCCGGATGACGAGTGGGGAGAATCTGTAAAGGCCGTGGTAACCCTGAGGGAAGGCGCAACTGTTGCAGAAGAAGAGCTTATTGAATTTTGTAAAGGTTGCCTTGGTAAATATAAGACGCCGAAATCCATAGATTTTGTGGATGATCTCCCCAAGACGGAAACCGGTAAAATCTTGAGAAGAATTGTCAAAGAGCAGTACTGGAAGGGACGGGATAGGAAAATTTAGAGTTCCATTATTCTGGAAAGGAGATTGGTTTTATGGCCAGAAAAGGTGAGATAGTTATTGATGAAGGCGCCTGTTTGGGTTGCGGGTATTGTGAGATGTTCTGTCCAAAAAAATGCATCGAAATATCGCAAGAAAAATTTAATCCCCTGGGCTATCCCCTGGCGGTTTTCCGTAACCCTGAAGAATGCAATGCCTGTGGAAGCTGTGTCGTCATGTGTCCTCAATTTGCCATTGAAGCCTATCTATTGGCTGATAAAGGAAAAGGTAAGGAGAGATCTTAATGATAGAGATTATGGAAGGTAATCATGCCCTGGGATGGGGCGCCTTAGAAGCCGGCTGTAACGCTTACTGTTCCTATCCGGTAACTCCTCAGAATGAGATTGTGGAATGGTTTGCCAGGGAATTTCCCCCACGGGGGAAATTCTTCCTTCAATCAACTTCGGAAATCGAATCGTCATTTCTCTGTATGGGTTTTGTCGCGGGAGGGGCCAGGACGATGACCTCGACAGCCAGCCCCGGTTGGGGGCTTTATCCGGAAGGGATGTCTCATATTGTTGCCGCTGAGCTTCCCTTAGTCGTTGCCCTCCTGATGAGAGGAGGTCCGGGACAGGGCACCACCCGTCAGTCCCAGATGGACTATACCTCGGCAACCTCCCCGGGAGGTCAGGGAGGTTACAAAAATATCGTTATTGCCCCTTATTCATGCCAGGAATGCTATGATTTTGTTCAGCTTGCTTTCTATCTCGCTGAAAAATACCGGAACCCGGTAATTCTGCTCACTGAGCCTAATGTAACCAGGGTGCTGGAACAGATGGAAAGAAGACCTCTGAAATTTGACTACCCCCCTGAGGGGAAATGGGCCTTAGGGGGCAAAGCAAGGCACAGCGACGGGAAGGCCCGCCTTATAACCTCGGGGTATGGGCTGACCTCTACGGAAGAACACCCCTCGTACCTTTCCTATCTTAAACATCTCCACGACAAGTTCGAGCGGATGAGAGAAGAAGTGAGGTACGAACAGTATGAAGTAGAGGACGCCGACGTAGTCCTTGTGGCGTACGGCTATACGGCAAGGGTCTCCCGTGAGGTTGTAAAACAGGCAAGGGCGGAAGGTATCAAGGCGGGACTTATACGGCCTGTAACTTTATGGCCTTTCCCCGCAGAACCGATAAGTAAAAAAGCGGAAGAGGGAGCAAAATTCCTGGTGGTGGAAGATAACCTGGGAGAGATAGGGGGCTTGAGTGATGATGTGAGGCTCGCCGTAGCGGGGAGGGCGGAGATCAGCCTGGTAACTGCTCTCGACCGGCATGATCCGGGTGAGGGTGGCTCGATCTATCCGGGAAAGGTTTTAGAAAAGCTGAAAAAGATAAAGGGGATACGCTAATGGTAAAGAAAGTGGTTTGTGGTAAACCCAGGCTCTGGCGATACCGTTCCACATCGCTGCCTTTTTGTCCTGGTTGTCAGCACGGTGTGGGCGCAAGAGCGGTTCTCGAAACGGTGGAAGAATTGGGTATTGAGGGGAAGACCATTTTTCTTGGGGGTGGAGGTTGTGCATATCCCCTCCCTTCACTGCTCGATCTCGATGCCATGCAGTGCCCCAATGGGCGTGCAACCAGCATAGGATCTGCCATGAAACGCCTCCATGGCGGAGAAACAGTGATCATTACTTATCAGGACGATAACGACGCCCTGGCCGTCGGTACGGAACCTTTGATTCATGCCGCCCTGAGAGGCGATGCCATTACGGTCATCCTGGCGAATAACGCCGGCTATGGCAGTACCGGCTGGCAGATGGCGTCCCCGGGGGATACTCCGGTCCCGCCGGAAATGGATAAACCTAACCCCTTATTCCCCATCAATATTATGGAATTGCTTGCTGAATTCGAAGGGGTTTCCTATCTGGCCCGCGGCACGGTAAGTTCAGCTAATGATTTTGAGGAGACGAAAGGATACATAAAAACGGCGATTGCCAAACAGATGGCCGGCGCCGGATTTAATCTGGTGGAAATTCTGACGGCCTGTCCTGCGAGGTGGCATCTTACCCCGCAAGAGAGTTTAAAGTGGATCAGGGAAGAGATGGTTGCCGGGCTTCCCCTGGGTGAGTTCAAGAATGGTGGAGGGAACTGAGGATGGAACAGAAAATAATGGCCCGGGGCTTTGAGGCGATAGGATGGGGTGCGCTGGCGGCCGATTGTCAGCTCTTTGCCGGCTGTCCCACCGGCCCGGATGATGAAGCCTTTGCCTGGCTTGCCCGTGAATTTCCTGAAAACGGCAGGCATTTTGTGCGGGCATCTTCGGAAGTAAGCGCGATAAATATTGCCTATGGAGGCGCCAGCGCCGGCGGGAGGGCGATGGTTGTTGTTGCCAGCGCCGGTTGGGGATTGATACAGGAAACCATGTCCCACCTGGTTAATGCCTTTTTACCTGTAGTGGTAGTGCTAATCCAGAGAGGCGGGCCGGGAGCAGGCTCGCTACGGCACGCCCAGATGGATTATCTGGCCGTTACCCGTGATGCCGGGCAGGGATGCTACAGGGTAATTTCCCTGGCGCCTGCTTCCGTTCAGGAAACTTATGAAGCGACGCAACTTGCCTTTCATCTGGCCGATAAGTGGTGCAATCCGGTGATCATAGCAACTGATGCAATTGTCGCCGGGATGACGGAGCCTCTCGCATTAAAAACTATAAAATTCGACCCTCTGCCTGAAAAGGACTGGGCAGTAAAAGGAAGGGGACATCAGCCGGATGGAATACGCCGGTTTCTTTCCAGCGCTCAGGGCTTTATTCCCACCCGTGACTTTCCCACTTACCTGAGTTTTTTAAAGGGACTTAATGAAAAAGTATTGAAAATGCGGGAAGAGGAAATAAGGTATGAAAGCTATGAGTTGGAAGATGCAAAGATAGTCCTGGTTGCCTATGGTTATTCCGCCCGTGTTTGTCAGGAGGCTTTGCTGATGGCCCGTGCCGAGGGGATCAAGGCCGGACTTGTGAAACTTGTCACTCTATGGCCTTTCCCCGTGGATGTCCTGAAAAAGAAGGCCCGGCAAGGCGCTAAGTTCCTGACCGTTGAAGATGGCCTGGGAGGGTTACGGGAAGATGTGATGCTTGCCGTAGAGGGACAAGCCGAAGTTGAAACGGTAGATGCTCTGGATCGAAATGAGCCCGGTGCAGGTGGGGCGATTTATCCGGGTAAGGTCCTGGAGAAGATGAAAAAGTGGGAAGTGCCTAAAGTGGGAAGTGCCTAAAGTTAAGGTAAGATTTTCTAACTTTAGTGCACTTTAGGCACTTTAGCTCACTTTATAATTAAGAGGAGGTAAAAGCTATTGTGGAACAGGCAGTAACGAGAAAAAAATCCGCCGGCACTCCACGCCTGAGGTTTCCCATTAAATCTCCTATTGCTTTTTGTCGGGGTTGCCTTCATCCCCTGGTCGGCAGGATAATTGCTGAGAATATAGAGGAACTGGGAATCGAGGGAGATACTGTGCTGGTAGGAGGAGTAGGGTGCCATGCCGTCATCGTCGGGCACTTGAATCTTGATGTCCTCCTGCCGGGGGCTGCCCATGGCCGGGCGCCGGATGTGGCGACAGGGATAAAAAGAATCCTCGGTAAGAGAAAAACCCTGATAACAATTCAGGGTGACGGGGATGCTATGGCCATCGGTACGGAACCTTTAATCCAGGCTGCCGCCCGGGGTGAGAGGATAACGGTGATCATGATCAATAATCAGGTCTATGGAACCACAGGCGGGCAGCTTGCCCCAACCACTATCATCGGGCACCCGACTACCACCTCTATCGGGGGGAGAAAATCGGAAGAGGGATATCCTGTCCGCACCGCCGAACTCCTTGCGAAGTTGAACGGTGTTGTTTACTCCGCCCGTGGCGCCCTTAACAATGTTCGTAATCTTCAGCGCACCAAAAAGTATGTGAAGGCCGCCATTGCCAAACAGATGGATGATCTGGGATTCAGCTTTGTGGAAATTCTGGGGAACTGCCCGGTTAACTGGAGGATGACCCCTATAAATTCTGTAAAATATATAGAGGAAAAGCTGATACCCGAGTTCCCCTTAGGGGAGTTTAAAAATCTTAAATAGGTAAACTGATGAATTGAGGAGGGAATAGTAGTGCAGAAAAGGCATGATGTCATCCTTACCGGCATTGGAGGCATGGGGGTCTTACTGACAGGAGAAATGATTGTCAGGAGTGCGCCTGCCCAGTATAAAAATGTCCTCTGGATTCCCAATTATACCACAGCTCAGAGAGGGGCGCCCTGCGATTGCATCGTAATCTTATCGGATGAAGAGATATATTCTCCTCTCGTGGACCAGACTGAAGCGGTGGTTGTCATGGCCGCCTCTCAGCTCAAAGCTTTTGAGAAGAGGGTTAAACCCGGCGGTTTTATCCTGCTGGAAACTTACGGTTTGGAAGATAAAGCGGCAAGGACGGATATTAGAGTAATACCCATGTCGGCAGTAGAAACAGCAGCTAAAAGTGGAAACATTTTGGGGGCTAATATGGTTGCCCTCGGCATGTATGTGGAAATCAGCAAGGCCGTTGTCCCGGAACATATTGAGAAAACTATAGGAAAAAAGTTTGCCGGGAAAAAGAAGGAATTGCATCATAACCTGGAACTGTTCCGGGAAGGATTAAAGATGGGGACTGATGTTAATCTCCCGGGATGATCACGGAGACTTTTTTTAGATCCCTCAGAAAAAAATCTTGACAGATATAGTTTTTTAGGGTAGCGGTAACTTACCGCTTGGATCCGGTTGCGGACTGGGACGGAGGGAAAGTTTGATTTAAGCGGAATATATTAGCCTCTCGTCTCTGACGCAGGGGCTTTTTTTATGGGACTTTATGATTTATGGAAAGTGTCCGATCTATAAAAGAAATGCAGGTGTTTTCCGAGTCATTGAGGAACAATGGCAAGAAAATCTCCTTTGTTCCCACGATGGGGTATTTCCACGAGGGACACTTGAGTTTGATGAAAGAGGGGAAGAAACGGGGAGACTGTCTGGTAGTCAGCATCTATGTCAACCCGATGCAGTTTGGCCCCGCTGAGGATTTTACAAGGTATCCGAGGGACTTTGAAAGAGACAGAAAACTCGCCGAGGATGTGAAAGCCGATGTGATTTTTTGTCCTGAAAACGAAGAGATGTATCCGGAATACTATCAAACCTTCGTGGATGTAGAGGAGGTAACCAAGAATCTCTGTGGTTTTTCGCGACCGGCTCATTTTCGGGGCGTTACAACGGTCTGTGCAAAGCTCTTCCACATTGTTAAACCCCATGTAGCGATATTTGGTAAGAAAGATTTCCAGCAGCTTGTAACTATTAAACGGATGGTGCAGGATCTTAATATTGTCTTAGAAGTCGTTGGTATGCCTACAGTAAGGGAAACGGACGGTCTGGCAATGAGTTCAAGAAATGTCTATCTGAAGGCCCAGGAGAGGGAATCAGCGTTGAGTTTAAGCCGCTCTCTTGTGATAGCGAGGAAACTTTACGAAGACGGTCTGAGGGATAGCGGAAAGATACTGAGGGAGGTAAGAAAATACATTGAAGGAAATCCCTATACCGGCATTGATTATGCAAAGATCTGTGACACGACGACACTCAAAGATGTGGAATATCTGGAAGGTGAGGCGGTTTTAGCCCTGGCGGTCAAGGTCGGGGCGACGAGACTGATAGACAATTATGTGTTCGGGGAAACTCTCGACATTTAAAATTATGTAAGAGAAATCAAATTACGGGACGGATTTTTTCCTTAAGGAGGAAGGTGATTGCCATGCAGAGATTTATGTTAAAATCAAAACTCCACAGGGCTACCGTGACTGATGCTAATGTTGATTATGAAGGCAGTATAACCATTGACAAAGCCCTGATGGAAGCCACAGATATATTGCCCTATGAAAAAGTGGCCATATATAATGTGTCCAATGGAGAAAGGTTCTCTACCTATACGATAAAGGGTAAGAGAAACTCTGGCGTAATATGCCTGAATGGAGCTGCTGCCAGAAAGGTTTCCAGGGGTGATCGCATAATTATTGCAAGCTATGTCCTTGTTGATGACGATGCCGTGAAAGAATGGTCTCCGAAATGCATACTCCTGGATGATAAAAACAGGATCAAGGATACCAAATAACCCCATACCTCGCCTCTGTGTCACAACGAATAACGAAAATATTAGGAGTTGTGTAACATCCCGCAATAGCATCCCCTCAAAACTTTAGACTATAGATCAAATGGGGATTGCTTAGAAAGTCTATAGTCTAATGTCTGAAGAGGCAAGAAAATTTAAAAACATTATTGATCTTGATCGTCCAAGATGATAGCGTAATAAAATCCGTTCAATAATTGAAATCCTGGTAAAAGTAAAAGGAGGTAAAGAAAGATGGCTTTTAAGGTCGCACAGGTTTTTGACATTCCCTCGGCGCCTGATTATGAGAAGATGATGAGAGAGGAAGGATTGGATGTTAAAGTTGTGAAGAAGTTATGTCTCTCTGAGGAAGAGGTCATAGATTCGGCCCACGATGCCGATGCGATAATAGGAGTGGCTACTTTCCAGCCCTTTTCAAGAAAGGTGATAGAAGCGTTGACCAGATGCAGGTTTATTCAGAGCATGGGAATTGGCTATGACCGCCTGGATGTAGCCGCCGCGACCGAACATGGCATCCTGGCAGCTAATATGCCCGATTACTGCCTCGAAGAGGTGTCAGACCATGCTATGGCCCTTATTCTCGCCTGTACCAGGAGGATCATCGCCTTGAACGAAACAGTGAAGAAAGGCGGTTGGAAAAGCGAGCCTGACCCCGATATACAAAAGAAAATATGGCCCAAGATGTCTCGATTAAGGGGACAAACCCTGGGCCTTGTTGGGTTCGGTCGTATCCCCCGAACACTGGTTCCCAAGGCGAAAGGTTTTGGTATGAGAGTCGTCGCTTATGACCCTTATATCCCCGAAGAGACCTTTATAGAGCTCGGAGTAGAGCGAGTGGATCTCGATCGGTTGCTCAGGGAGTCAGATGTTGTCTCGGTTCATAGCGCCCTTACTACAGAAACAGATCATCTGCTTGGACTGGAAGAATTAAAAAAGATGAAGACCAACGCTCACCTTGTAAATACGGCACGTGGTGGTATCATTGATGGACAGGCGCTATATATAGCCCTCAAAGAGGGCATAATTATGGGAGCGGCAGTAGATGTTACGGAACCGGAACCTATTAAAATAGATGATCCGCTACTTACGCTCGATAACTTTATCGTCACCGCCCACTCCGGCCATTTTTCCATACCTGCTTTTACGGAGCTCACTCACCGTCCGGCAAGAGAGGTAGTGCGGGTTTTTAAGGGGGAATGGCCGGTGGGCCTGCTCAACCCTGAGGTCAAAGAAAAGTTCAGGCAAAAATGGGGGGGATATTGAAGGGAAAACTGAAAAGCATTTTCTTAACAGGTCTCGCCGTCATCACCCCTATAGGATTGACGCTTTATATTCTTACCTTCATTATAGACCTGATGGATGATCTCCTTACGATTATCCCCAAAAGATACCAGCCCGATACACTTCTGCCGTTTCACATACCAGGGCTTGGCATCATTGTGACGGTGATTCTAATTTTTATCTGTGGTCTTTTAACACAGAGTTATTTCGGTAACAAATTTGTCGTCTGGGGGGAGCGCCTTGTGGATAAAATCCCTATCGTAAGGAGTATCTACCAGGCTATCAAGAGGATTGCCGATGGAATGTTCAAAGGCACAGGGCAGACTTTCAAAAAGGTCGTTCTGGTTGAATTCCCCCGCAAGGGGATGTATTCTGTCGGTTTTGTAACGGGCAGGCCCAATGAGGAGATTCGGACCAGGGTAGGAAAGGACGGCAACTATATCAGCCTCTTTGTGCCCACGGCGCCCAACCCGACAACAGGTTTTTTTTTTGATGGTGCCGGAAGACGAGTTGATTTATACGGACATGCTGGTGGAAGAGGCTTTTACACTTATTATTTCCGGCGGCATTGTTACCCCGCCTAACCGTTTAAAGGTGTAGAAAGTGGGCAGAAGTGAGGGGAAGGAAAGAATTAAACCTGTCAAGTAAGGAGGGGAAAATGCAAATTACATCGGAGAGCGTCAAGATAGGACATCCTGACATTGTAGCTGATTCGATAGCGGCGAATATAATTGCCGCCATTCTGGATGAGGAGCATAAAATTGGCATGACCGTTGATACCATGCCCCATTGCGGCATTGAGGTTTTTTTAGGAAAGGGCCTCTGTATCATTGGCGGAGAGGTTGATACGAGGATCTATGTGGATGTCGAGAAGTGTATTCGTGAGACGGTTCTGTCTATAGGTTATCGGGATTATGCCCTCGGTCTTAACGGAAACTCCATGGGAGTTCTCAATACAATTGTTCCCCAGTCCCCGGACATCAATATAGGTACCCGGGCCAATCTGGGTAAATATAAGGAAATTGGCGCCGGTGACCAGGGTATTATATATGGATTTGCCTGCAGTGAGACACCGGAATTGCTGCCCCTTCCCTTTGTGTTGGCAAGCCGGCTGATGAGAACGTTTGAGAACTGCGGGAATCCTGTATTCGCCCCGGACGGCAAGGGGCAGGTGACAGTAGAGTATGATGATAATTGGGCGCCCTTACGGGTGGCCACCATTCTCATGTCTAACGCCATTGATTATCGCCATGTTCCCCCGAGTTTCAGGACCAGTATAGAACCACAGGCCAGGCAAATGGCCATGGATTGCCTTAAGGATTGGGTGGATAAAAAAACAGAATTTCTGTTCAACCCTACGGGAGAGTGGCAGGCCATCAATTCATGCAGCGCCGCTGATTCGGGACTAACCGGTCGCAAAATAGTGGTTCAGCTCTATGGGGGGTGCCCGGGCGCCCAGGTAGGTGGGGGTGCAATTATCAACAAATCACCGGAAAAGGTTGACTGTTCCGCGGCCTTTGGGGCGCGGTACGTTGCTAAGAATATCGTCGCCGCCGGCCTGGCTACAAGGTGTTCCCTTCAACTGGCTTATGCCATAGGCATCGCCAGGCCCATCTCTGTTTACGTAAATTTTTTTGGCACAGGTGTTGTGTCCGACGAAAAACTGGCGGTATTGATCAAGGAATTCTTCGATTTATCCCCGCGGGGCATGATCGAACAGTTTGATCTCCTCCGGGGAGACATCTATAGAAAACTGCCCCGGACACTATTTCTCGATGACTATCCCTGGGAAAAAACGGACAAGATTGAAGAACTGGGGCAGGCTGCTGCCGTTTGTAAGGATGGAGAAATCTAAAATCAGGGATGAGGGACGTATGAAATTCGAAGAGATTGACAGGGACTTAAAATACAGGATTGCCGATATCTCTCTTGCCGACTGGGGGCGTAAGGAACTGGAGCTTGCCGAAAATGAGATGCCCGGCCTGATGGCGGTGCGGGAAAAGTATGGTTCTCAAAAACCTTTAAAGGGTTTAAAGATTATGGGCAGCCTCCACATGACGATTCAAACGGCAATGCTCATCGAAACACTCAGAGAGCTTGGCGCTGACCTTAGATGGGCCTCATGCAATATTTTTTCTACACAGGATCATGCGGCGGCGGCCATTGCCAAGACGGGGTCAGCGGCCGTCTTCGCCTGGAAGGGGGAATCTCTCGAGGAATACTGGTGGTGTACGGAACAGGCGCTGACCTGGCCGGATGGTTCCGGGCCGGATCTGATCGTTGATGACGGCGGTGATGCGACCCTTTTTGTTCATCAGGGCGTCAAGGTCGAAAAAGCCCCGGCGTTGATTGAGAAAACGCAAGAGAACAGAGAGATGCAAATCGTCATGGAACGTCTCAGCTATAGCTTAAAACGTGATCGAGAGCGCTGGCATCGAGCGGCGGCAAATATCCGGGGTGTTTCCGAAGAGACGACGACAGGTGTCCACAGGCTGTATCAAATGGCCCAGGTCGGGGAATTGCTCTTCCCTGCCATGAACGTCAATGACTCGGTAACCAAATCTAAATTCGACAATCTCTACGGCTGCCGGGAATCACTTGCCGACGGCATCAAGCGGGCGACAGATATCATGGTGGCGGGTAAGATCGTCGTGATCTGCGGCTATGGCGATGTCGGCAAGGGCTGTGCCCAGTCCATGCGTGGTCTTGGGGCCCGCGTTATTATCGTTGAGGTTGATCCCATCTGTGCCCTTCAGGCTGCGATGGAGGGGTATCAAGTCACCACACTGGAGGATATTGCAGAAAAGGGGGATATATTCGTTACGGCAACGGGCTGCTGTGATGTCATCACAGGTGAACACATGGAAAAAATGAAGAATGAGGCCATTGTCTGTAACATCGGTCATTTCGACAGCGAGATCACCATGTCTTATCTCGAAGAGAACTGCAAAAAAGAGAATATCAAGCCCCAGGTTGACAGGTGGGTTATGAAATCGGGACGTTCCCTGATCGTCCTGGCGGAAGGGCGATTGGTCAACCTCGGATGCGCCACCGGCCACCCCAGTTTTGTCATGAGTTGCAGCTTTGCCAATCAGTGTCTTGCCCAGATTGAACTGGCAACCAACAGATATAAGGTTGGTGTCTATACCCTCCCGAAGAAACTTGATGAGGAGGTGGCAAGACTCCATCTTGACCGTCTGGGGGTCAAGCTTTCGAAGTTAACTCCCAAACAGGCCGATTATCTTGGTGTCCAAATCGAAGGTCCCTTTAAGGCCGATTACTACCGGTATTAATAAAAAGTCTGACTTACGGTTAAGTGATTTAAAAACAGACCCAAATTCTTTCAGGGGGTCATGTTGGATACCACCTGACAAAAACGGGCGGAGATGGAGTTGATGGACCTAGTGATGGGTCAGTTGGCCCATGAATTAAAAAACGCCATCGCGGTTATTAAATCATCTTCCCAGTTTTGCCTGGACTGGGAAGATCTTCCCACACCCATCAGGGAAAATCTTTCCATAATCCTGCAAAGGGTTCAGAAGATTGATAAGATACTAAATAACCTGTTAAATTCTACCACCCCTACCACCCCCTTACTATTAAGTTCCATAGATATTAATAAGCTTATAACCCAGGCATGGAAAATAGCCGAACTAACTTCTCCCAAGAAAAGCGTAGCCTTGGCGATGCAGTTAGACCCGGAAATCCCCCCTATCATGGGCGATGAGGAGAGGCTTGAGGAAGTCTTCCTGAATCTCTTCCTCAATGCCATTCAAGCCGTTACCCCAAAAGGAAAGATCATGGTGCAGTCACGCCCAATCCCCTCAAAAAACCTGGTGGAGATTAATATCATTGATAACGGGCCTGGCATCGCCAAAAACCAACGGGATAAGATTTTTGCTCCCTTTTTTACCACCAAAAAAGAAGGCATAGGCTTGGGGTTAAGTATCTCCCTGAAGAATGTCCATCATCATAACGGTAATATTTATGTTCAACATGGGAAGGGAGGAGGGACCAAATTTTCCGTGAGGTTACCGGTTACCCAGCCGCAAAGATAAATCCGGCATAATTTTTGCTTTATTAGGATGAGGGATAATAAACTCTCACCCGGTTCCATCTGAATACCTGTACTGAATCACTTTTAATCCTTTTAAAAAAACAGAGGATGGGGATAAAAAGTGACGAAATTTTTCCCCTATATGTATGGAAATTATGCTATAGAATCATTTCCATATATCAGATAAACTCGGCAAATACAGAATGACCAGAGAAACCCGACCTATTCATTTGGAAAGGACCTTGATCTACATACCTATCGTCCATACCCCGGCAGATATGGGCGCTTTAAGGGAAAAGGTTCGCCAGAAGGGCCTCCAGCGGATGGGTCCCCAAGGATGGAGGCGGAAAATAAGTATTATTAATAACCTCTGGTCAGAAATTGAGAGAACCGTCGAAGGCATTGATCTCACCTATAAAAAGGTCCTCATTTACCAGGATGGACTGCCGGTTTGCGGCCGGGAGGTTGAGATCGTCAGGGATCTGGCCAGGGCTGGAAGCCGGAACCATCATCTCCTCCTTCGCCTGATGGAAAAAGGCGCCCAGATCATGGGGACGGAATCAGCAGAACTTTTGGTCGAAGAATATGAATTAAATAAACAGATATTGGATGCGGGGGAAAAATTGGGACCTTCCAGGATGGGGGTCCGCCAGAAAGCATTAAGTGACGAACTCCTCAAAAGGCGCGATCAATTTATCTCTCATCGCATCAATACCACCCTTAAGGCTGGGGAAACAGGCATCCTTTTCCTGGGGATTCTTCATTCTTTAGGAAACTTACTGGCTAAGGATATTGAGGTAATTTATCCCATCCATCTTAGTAATCGGGGAGGACAAGAAGATGACAGAACTCCGGACACGGGTCCTGATTGTAGATGATGAGGAAGATATCTGTAGAATCCTTTCTCAACTCCTCAAAAAGGAGGGCCTTGGTACCTTAGTGGCTTATGATGGGGAGACAGCCATCAAGCTGATCCATACTGAGACTCCTGATGTGATGCTTTTGGATGTAAGAATGCCCGGTCTTGACGGCATGGAGGTCCTAAGAATGGCCAGGGAATTAGACCCGGACATCCCGGTTATTTTGATTACTGCTTATGCCGGTATCTTAGGAGCGATAGAGGCTATGAAAGCGGGAGCCTATCACTATCTGCCCAAGCCATTCGACAACCATGAGGTGGTCGAGTTGGTGCATCGGGCCTTGAAGGAAAGCGGCCGTAGAAAAAGAATTCGTAATCTTTCTGCTGATCGCCGAAAGGATACCCCTCTCAGGATCCTGATGGGGCCCAGTGATGCTATCTTGAAGCTCGTCCTTAATGTTAACCGGGTAGCCGGATCAGATTTTAATGTGGTCATCTTGGGAGAAACAGGGTCCGGGAAAGAACTGGTAGCCAAGGCTATTCACCAGGCCAGCTGTCGAGCTAAGGGACCTTTTGTCCCTGTGGATTGCGGGGCTATCCCTGAAACCATTTTTGAGAGTGAACTGTTCGGATACGAAAAGGGGGCATTTACCGGAGCCGAGGCCCGGCGACAGGGAAGGTATGAAACGGCGCATGAAGGAACCTTATTCCTGGATGAAATTTCCAATATGCCCCTGGGATCCCAGGCCAAACTCCTCAGGATCTTACAGGAAAAGGTGTTTTATAGGGTGGGGGGCAACGCTCCCGTAAAAGTGAACGTCCGACTCCTGGTGGCGAGCAATCAGGATCTGGAGCATGAAATTGAGAGAGGCGCCTTCCGCCAGGACCTTTTTTTCCGCTTAAGTGAGTTCACCATCAGCATCCCTCCGCTCCGGGAACGGAAAGAGGACATCCCCTATTTGGCCAAGAGGTTTCTGGATATAACCAATGCAGAACTAAATAAGGATGTAAAAGGATTTTCAGAGGAGGCCCTGGAAACCCTTCTCAATTACAACTGGCCCGGAAATGTCCGCCAGTTCCAGTCTACCATCCGGAGGGGGGTACTCCTCGCTGACGAGATGATTGGCCAAAAACATCTGGATATAAAACGGGCCGCCGTACCTGGGCTTGCCTTTACCCCGAAGATACAGGGATTGCCCTGGAAGGAACTCTCCCTGAAAGAAATTGTACGTCAAAGCAAGATCGTCGTGGAAAAGGAAGTCCTCTTAGAGGCCTTAAAATATACGGGGGGGAACAAGGCCAAGGCAGCAAGGTTGCTTAAAATAGACTACAAGACCATTCACACCAAGGTCAAACAGCTTAAAGTCTTTGTTAAGGGAGGCGATTATGACTAAGAAAAAAGAAGAGGACATCGAACAGCAACCCCGGGGCAGTTTTGGGGGGATATTGAAAGGCCTTACCGATCTGGTAGAGAAACTCGGGGATCTGGCTGAAAAGGGGGAGCATCTTTCCCGGACAGGTGAAGTTCAGTGGAAGGGCAGGGACAAAACAATTAAAGGCGTCTATGGCTTTTCCATTAAAACGGGACTGGGGGGAGAGGGAATCAAGGTGGAGCCGTTTGGAAACATTCGCCGGGACAAAAGCACGGGTCATTCGGTTGTGGAAGAAGTGAGCGAACCCCTGGTAGATGTCTTTGAAGAGGAGGGCTATACTTTATTGGTCTTTGAAATCCCGGGCATCGGTTCGGTGGAAGACGTACGGCTTGAAATCAAAGATGATGTGCTGACCCTTCACGCAGAACGGGGGGACAAGAAATACTACAAGGAGATTCTTTTACCCCGATCTTATGACCGACAAAAGATGAAAGTTTCCTGTAACAATGGGATCTTGGAAGTGAAATGCCTCAACTAAAGGAAAGTAGCATGAGGAGGTAGGATGAGCAAAAGTGAGGAACTGACCCTTAAACTTAAGGTGACCGAGGCCCTCAGTAAAGACGTTGGGAGGGCTTTTGCCCGGATGGGGCCCGAGGATCTGGAAAGGTTGCAGGTGGCCATTGGGGACATCGTAGAGGTTATCGGTAAACGTAAAACCGTCTGCAAGGCCATGCCTGCTTACAAGGAACTGCGCGGCCAGTCACGGGTGCAGCTTGACGGACTTACCCGGGAGAATGCCGGGGCAGGACTGGATGAATATGTCTCCATAGCCAGGGGAACCTTCCAACCGGCTGAACAGGTAGTCCTTACCCCAACCAATATTGTTCCTGCTGATCGTGACCTGAAGTACATTGGAAGCCTGCTGGACGGCCTGCCGGTCTTTTCCGGAGATCATATACGGGCCAACCTCTTTGGTAGTCGCTCCGCTAATTTCAAGGTACAGAGCGCCAGCCCCAAAGGTGCGGTGGTTATCCATCCCACCACCCAACTGGTTATTGCCAAAAGTCAGGGGGAGGGTCCTGCCAGAGAACTCTCTTATGAAGACATTGGAGGGGTCAAGCCCCAACTACAGCGCATAAGAGAGATGATTGAACTCCCCCTGCGCTATCCGGAGGTTTTTGAACGCCTGGGGATTGATGCCCCCAAAGGGGTCTTACTTTATGGTCCCCCCGGATGTGGCAAGACGCTGATTGCCAGAGCTATAGCCCAGGAGACGGAAGCCAACTTTTTCTCCGTAAGCGGTCCAGAGGTCATTCACAAGTTTTACGGGGAAAGCGAGGCCCATTTGAGAAAAATCTTTGAAGAGGCAGGACGGAAAGGCCCCAGCATCCTCTTCCTCGACGAAATTGACGCCATTGCCCCCAAACGGGAAAACGTCGTCGGGGACGTGGAAAAAAGGGTTGTCGCCCAGCTCCTTGCCCTCATGGACGGCCTCAACAAACGTCAGAATGTCATCGTTATCGCCGCGACCAACATCCCCAACGCCATTGATCCGGCCCTGCGGCGTCCGGGAAGGTTTGACCGGGAGATCGTCATTCCTATCCCGGACCGGCGCGGCCGTCTGGAGATCCTGGAGATCCACAGTCGGGGGATGCCCCTGGCCGGAGACGTCCAGATGGAGCACCTGGCGGAAATCACCCACGGTTTCGTCGGGGCGGATCTCGAGGCCCTCTGCCGGGAGGCGGCCATGAGCTGTCTGCGCCAGATCATGGGGGAGATTGATTTCGGTCAGACCGGGATCCCCTACGAAACGCTCTCGAAACTCGAGGTGCGCATGGAGGACTTTCTGTCCGCCCTGCGGGAGATCGAGCCGTCCGCCATCCGGGAGGTGTTTGTCGAATCTCCGAATATCCACTGGGATGACGTGGGAGGGATGTCTTCCCTGAAGGAGCGCCTGATCGAGGCCGTGGAATGGCCCCTGAAGTATCCCCACCTTTTTGAAAAGGGAGGCGTGACGCCACCCAAGGGGATTCTGCTGGTTGGCCCCCCGGGGTGCGGCAAGACGATGATGGCCAAGGCGATTGCCACGGAAAGCCAGGTGAATTTCATCTCCGTCAAGGGGCCGGCCCTGATGTCGAAATGGGTGGGAGAATCGGAGAAGGGGATCAGGGAAATCTTCCAGAAGGCGAGACAGGCGGCGCCCTGCATCATCTTTTTCGACGAGATCGATGCCCTTGTTCCGACCAGGAGTGCCGGAGCCGCGGATTCCCATGTCTCCGAACGTATCCTGAGTCAGTTTCTGGCGGAGTTCGACGGTATTGATGAACTCAGAGGGGTTCTCGTCCTTGGGGCGACCAACCGCCTGGATATCCTGGATGCCGCTGTCCTCAGGCCGGGACGCTTCGACGACATCGTGGAGATGATGATGCCCGGCCAAAAAGACCGGGAGGAGATATTTGCCGTGCATCTCCGTCAAAAACCCTTGGCTGAGGATATTCACAATGCGGAACTGGCGGAACGGACAGAGGGTTTCAGTGGTGCGGACATCGCCGCGGTCGCGCGCAAAGCGGCCATGACGGCGGTTCGCCGCGCCGTGAAGATCATGGAGAAGGTAGGGGGCGGGGAACCGGAAATCCTTATCCAGCGTCAGGACATAGAGGACGCCCTGGAGGAGGTGCACGGGGGGATGGGATGAGACTGGGAATCTATCTTTTCTGTCTGACGCCGGAAAATCCCCTTCCGGAACTCAAAGGAACGGGGATTGACGGATCGCATCCTCTTTTTGCTGAGACCATCGGGAACGCCGCCGCCATCCTTTCCGAGGTTTCCATAGAGGATTTTTCCGGCCCGGAGGCCCGGGAGAAGATGGAAGATCTGGCGTGGATTGGACCCCGGGCGCTGCGTCACGAAGAAGTCATCATGGCGATCATGCGCGACTCCCCCGTGCTGCCCGTTCGCTTCGGAACGGTCTTTTCTTCCTTAGAGGCCCTGGCGGCGGCGCTGCGGCGGCATCGGGATGCCTTGTCGAAGTTTTTTCTTGATACGGCTGGAAAAAAGGAATGGAGCATCAGGGCCTATGTAAACATGCAGCAGGCCCGGTCGGAGGTCATGGCAGCGCTTTTAGCGGCGGAAAAGGATCAACTTGCCGGAGTTTCTCCCGGCAAACGCTATTTTCTGGAACAAAAAATCAAAGGGGCAGCGAACAGGGGTGTGACGTCCTGGCTTAAGGGGACAGGGGACGACATCATGAGGTTCGTCAAGGAGGTGTCCTCGGCTTTCAGTGAACGTCGTCTCCTGTCGCGGGAGGTGACGGGAAGAGACGACGAGATGTTTTTCCATGGCGCCTTTCTCGTTCCCGATCTGTCTGTGGAGGTACTGCAACGCATGACGGATGAGTGGAACGCAATTCATGAACACCGGGGGCTCCATCTTGAGCTTTACGGACCCTGGCCGCCATACCATTTCGCCCCGGTTCTTGAAACAGAGGGATAATAATGGCCTATCTCGTGTACTGCATCATGAAAGAAGCGGTGTTCGGCGGTGGGCCCATCACGGGTGTGAAGGGTAAAGAGGTGTCCTTCGTTGCCGGTCATGGCCTGTGCGCCGCCGTGTCTGAGATGTCGTCCGTGGAAGGCGCGCCGCCTGTCTCCGAGCTGCTCGTCTATGGCAGGGTTGTGGAGGACCTCCATCGCTTGAAGGCGGTTGTTCCCATGAGATACGGGTGTTTCCTGAACGGGGTTCCGGATATCCAGCGCATCTTAAAAGAGAGGAAGCGTCAGTACGACTCCCTTCTTGAGGAACTGGAGGGTCACGTCGAAATGGGCATCCGTATCCTCCTTCCTGAAGAGGGGGTGAACCCGCAGCAGGAGGAACAGCCGGTGAACGGGCGCAACTATCTCGCCCTGCGGAAGGCCCATTACCGGATGAAGGATGAGACGTCCCAGCATCACCAGATGTTTCTGGATCGTTATATCCAGGCCTTTTCGTCTCTGTATCGCAAGTGCCGGACAGAGACAGCCACGAAAAACGGGGCTATCGTCTTGTCCCTTTATTTCCTCATTCCGGAAAATACGGTCAACCTGTTCAGGGAATCCTTTCAGCAGGTGGTGGAGAACGGAAGATCCAAGGCCCTGCTCAGCGGTCCCTGGCCGCCTTATAATTTTGCAATACCTGATCGTGCTCAGAATTAGTGGAGGATCTGAAAAGATCATGAGATCAGCAGAGAATAAAGTAGAAGGGTCTTTTGACCGGTACGAAAAGCTCTACGAGATGCTCTTAGATGCCATTCCTTCCTCTGTCTTACTGATTGGAAGGGATACGCGCATCATAACGGCGAATCGGAATTTTTTAGAGAAGAACCGTCGCTCCCTTTCCAGTACTTTGGGCTACAGGCTTGAGGAGGTCTTTCCTGACATCATTCTCAATCAGATGAATATCATCGATCAGATCCGTCAGGTCTTTGAGAGAAATTCCCCCACGAAGGGTCAGCTCATGTCCTACCGGGCGCCCGGAGTTCCCCTCAGGATCTACTATTATCGAATCCTCCCCTTCTCACGGAAAGGAACGGTTGAGAATGTCATCCTTCTCATGGATGATATGACGGAACAGGTGAGGCTGAGTGAAGAGGTCCGGCGTGTTGAACTGCACCTTGCAAGTATCTTTGAGAGTGCCAGCGATATCATCCTGTCCACGGACACAAAAGGGATGATTCTATCCTGGAACCCCGCTGCTGAAAGGGTCTCGGGGTATCGCTTCGAGGAAGTGAGAGATCACCGCTTTGTTGACTACTTTCCTCTCGATCCCCGGAAAGAGATCGAGAGTGTTTTCCTTGGCCTGAGGGGAGGAGAAAAATCGTGGATGGCCGAATGGGATCTGATCACAAAGGATGGGGAAAGTGTCCATGTCTCCTGGGTCTGCTCTCCCATGAAGGATGAAAACGGCCAGACAGCGGGAATCGTCGCCGTGGGCAGGGATCTCAGCGAGCGACGTAAGTTAGAGACGCAGCTTCTGCAGTCCCAGAAATATGCCGCATTGGGGGTCATGGCAGGCGGGATTGCACATGAAATCAGGAATCCCCTGGCCATCTGTTCTTCTGCCGCCCAGTTCCTTAAAGATGAAGATATCAGCCCGGAATTTCGCATGGAGTGTGCGGAGAAGATTCATGCCGGCATCCAGAGGGCCTCCATCATCATTGAAAACCTCTTGCGATTTGCACGCCCCTCCGCAAGCTCTGAATTTAATGACGTCACTCTATCCTCCCTTATCCAGGAAACCTTAATCCTTATCGCAAACCAGGCCAGGATTCAACAGGTCGAGATCTCATCTCATTTGCCTGATGACCCGCTATGGATCAGCGGGAATGCCAGTCTTCTTCAACAGGCATTCCTCAACCTCTTCCTCAATGGCATTAAGGCCATGCCGGACGGAGGAAAACTGCATGTCTCCGTTGAAAAGGCAGGTCAGGAAGTGGTAATCAGTGTGGCCGATACAGGACACGGGATCTCAAAGGAAGATATGGATAAGATATTCGACCCTTTTTATACCACCGCTCCTGTCGGGAAGGGAACGGGACTGGGGCTTTCTATCTGTTATTCTATTGTAAAACAGCATTCAGGCGCTATTGAAGTGGAGAGTGCCGAGGGAAAAGGAAGCGCCTTTACGGTGAGATTGCCGATTACCCAAACGCTCCTTTCCACAGCTCAAGAGATCTGAGACATTCCAGGGAGACCAGAATGCTGCGATAAAGAGGCCGCTGAAT
>Ga0210016_1000189_pt1 | contig 49930 bp, 49 predicted proteins | sample CryGeyCG2014_300_FD_185454 | JGI IMG/M metagenome (GOLD analysis project Ga0210016, IMG submission 185454) | Groundwater microbial communities from aquifer - Crystal Geyser CG02_land_8/20/14_3.00 (SPAdes) (version 2) | ecosystem: Environmental > Aquatic > Deep subsurface > Groundwater | place...
TTACTATCAATAAAGTGCTCGACGCCGGAAAACTAGAGAGTCTAATGGCCGTTTCGCACGTATATCTTGGGCACGTGCAGGCCTTCATTTTGATTCCGCGCACAGGAAAATATGACGAAATTCAAGACATTTCCAAAAACATTTTCGACCTCGAGCTCCTGAGCCGGAAAAAAGCAGCTGTGAAGCTGGAAAATGCGTCCGTTTCAATCGTGAACGAAAGCGGTGTGAAAGGTTTTGACGGAAAATTGAAAACTTTGCTGGACAAATTTGGCTATAGCTCATCTATTGTTTCAAATATCGCCCGTAGAGACGAGGCATTGCCTCGTCTCTACTCGACAACAAGCGACACGACTGTCTATGACCTCACCGGCGGACTCAAACCATTTTCTCTTGAAGACCTGTCCAAAAAACTCGGCGCGAAAATTTCGATCTATCCGCCCGACAACATCTCCGCGCAATGCCAAGGCGCCGACCTCTGCCTCGTCGCCGGATCAGATCTCACCGACAAATTGAACTACGAAGAAAATTCCGTTGAGGATCTCGAAAACGGATATGACCACCAGCAAATTGACGAAAAAACATACATCGAATTGCTCAAAAGAGGAAGCAATCAGAAATTTTAATATATACGAGATTACGCATACAAAAATCCGAGAGTTGAACTCTCGGATTTTCTATTTCCCAGAATTGGATATCAGGAAGCGGTTAATTATAGTCCCATTTTGTACATGTGCCCGGTGCAGCATCAACGCCGTAATAATCTGCAAACGTCCCTACATCAGAAACTACACATGTAATATCATTACTGCCGTTATAGAACCTATAAGCCCATCTCGTCGAACCACTTTCGGCATACCAATAATTCCATCCCCTTGTACTCGAACCAGCAAGAGTCGGCCATACTACATTAGAACCAGAACAGATAGGATTTCCAATATTGGAACCAGGATCTGTCAACGGCTGTTCTCTTAAATTGCAATCCATCGCCGCCGGCATAATACTTGATGCCAATTGTAGAGTGGCTGTCGTTCGCGCTCTGTCCCCGTAGCTACTCATCGATGCCAGCACCACTGCCGTCAAGATTCCAATAATCGCAATTGCTACCATAAGTTCAATGAGGGTGAAGCCTGTTTTTTTGTTTTTCATTTTTTTTCAATTACTTTTTATTTCTATCCATAGAATACCCCCCCCGGCGCTTTTCGTCAAATCGCCGGGTGTGGATAACTTCGTAGAGACACGATTAATCGCGTCTCTACTTTTCGGGCAGATTTTGTGATAAAATGTATCTGTAGGGGACGGATATATCCGTCCCAAAAAAGCCGCGTATACGCGGCCGCTACATGAATTGTATGCCCGAAGAAATCACGACAACCAAAATCGCCCTTTTCAAGGGCAAAAAGATCCGCAAAACCATCCATCAAAATGAATGGTGGTTTTCAGTTGTTGATGTGGTGCAAGCTCTCACCGATCAATTGGACGATTATACGGCTAGAAAATATTGGAACAAACTAGCTCAGCGCCTGCGAGAAGAAGGAAGTGAAGTGGTGACAAATTGTCACCGGTTGAAATTGCCAGCTCCTGACGGCAAAATGCGCGAGACAGATTGTGCCGACACGGAAGGAATGTTTCGAATCATCCAATCCATTCCCTCGCCCAAAGCCGAACCGCTAAAGAGATGGCTCGCCAAAGTCGGATATGAACGAGTGCAAGAGATCGAAGATCCGGAACTCGCGACCAAGCGAACAAGGGTGCTATACAAGCTGAAAGGATATGACGACGGTTGGATTGAAAAGCGAATGCGCGGGATTGCCATCCGCGAGCAGCTCACGGACAAATGGCAGAAACGCGGCGCGCGGGAAAAAAGAGACTACGAAATTTTGACCGCGGAAATTTCCAAAGCCACTTTCGGCATCATTCCAAGCGAGTATAAAAAATTGAAAAAACTCAAGCGAGAAAATTTGCGGGATCATATGGATGATTTTGAACTTATCTTTACAATGCTGGGAGAAAGATCGACGATGGAAATTCATCTCGTGGAAAACTCGCAAGGCATTCCGAAACTCCAGTCCGACGCCAAAGCCGGCGGAAGCATTGCCGGCGGAGCGCGAAAGAAACTAGAAAAAAGACTGAAAAGATCAATTGTTTCGAAAGAGAATTATCTCACCAAACCGCAGAACAAAAAATTACTGAAAAAATAATTTTATGAAAACTATTTTGCTAGTCGGACTTGGAAACCCGGGGAAAAAATATGAAAAGACCCGCCACAATGTCGGGTTTATGTTCGTGGATTATTTTTGGAAAGAATACCGCGACAAATTTGGATTCTCGGATTGGGAATTGAAGAAAAAAATGAAATCCGAAATAAGCGTCGGGAAATTCAATGGAAAAAAAATAATCCTCGCCAAGCCCCGGACACTTATGAATTTATCCGGCGTTGCCGTCGCCGCGGCAAAGAAGTTTTATAAAGTAAAACTGGAAAATATTATTGTCGTTCACGACGAAATCGACTTGCCGCTCGGAACTCACAGATTTTCCACTGGCTCCTCCGCCGCTGGGCATAAAGGCACACAAAATATAATTGATACACTGGGAACAAAAAAATTCACACGATTGCGGATTGGAGTTGATAACCGCGGCGACAAAAAGATTCCGACGGAAAAATACGTGCTGGGGAAGCTTACAAATACGGAGTCTAGGATTCTTATGAAAACTCTGGAGAAATCTGCGAGCGAACTGATAAATAAAATTATATAAAAAACGTCCGGCAAAGCCGGACACTAACATTTTTAATTTTTACTTTTTCATTTTTAATTTGAATATGTCCTCTGTCCCGCCTGATAGCGCCGGGATCATCCGCAGTTGCAAATTACCCGAACTTACCAGAGATGCTTAAGGAGGGGTCACATCGTCTGACTACCAGACGAGACAGAAGACACGAGGAAGCTATTTTCCCTTATTTTCGCCAAAAAAGAGCATTCACCCCTTCAAATAATTTTGCTCCGCAAAATTCCCGCGAAGCGGGATTTGACAGGGCAAGTTCCCCCAGCGTGATAGACCATTATAGCAGAACCAGCGGATTTGTCAATCCCGCACTTTCGCTAAACGTGCAGAGCAAACCCTTCATAACATTACTATGCAAAATAACGAAATTATTTTCTGGCACGCGTTCAACTCCGTCGAGGGATTCGGACCGCAGACGTTTCGGAAGCTTACAGCCCGTTTTTCATCACTTGCGGAAGCCTGGCGGGCTGGCCGGGAAAACTTGATAAATTCCGGCCTCACTAAAAAGCAGGCGGAAGTTTTCTCGGAGTTTCGGGAAAATAATTCGCCGGAAAAACTTTTCGAGGATCTTTTGGGAGAAAAAATCGGAATTATCACCATAAAGAGTGAAACCTATCCGTCCCAGCTCAAGGAAATTCCGACCGCGCCGCCGGTTATATATGTAAGAGGAAATCCGGAGATTCTCAAAAATAAATCGCTCGCCGTCGTCGGTTCAAGAAAATTCACAGGCTACGGCCGGCGGGTAACGGAAAATCTCTGTCGCGATTTGGTTCGGGCGGGACTCACCATCGTAAGCGGTTTGGCACTCGGGATTGACGGCATCGCCCACCGGGCGACGCTCGATAGCGAAGGAATCACCATCGCCGTTCTGGGAACCGGAATTGACGATGAAACAATTTATCCTCGGGAGCATTTCAACCTCGGAAAACGTATTTTTGAAGGTGGCGGGGCGCTCATCAGTGAATTTCCGCCCAAAACTCCTTCTCTGAAGCAAAATTTTCCGGCCCGCAACCGGATTATGGCCGGACTCACTTTGGGGACTTTGGTGACAGAAGCGGCGGAAAGTTCGGGCTCTCTCATCACGGCGGGACTGGCGCTCGAATTCAGCCGGGAAGTTTTTGCCGTTCCGGGGGATATTTTCTCGCCCCAGTCAGCGGGAGCAAACGGACTCATCAAAAAAGGCGCGAAACTCGTTGCTTCGTCGGCGGATATTCTGGAAGAACTTAATATTTCCCGCGCGTATTCGGCATCCGCGCGAAAAGTCTTTGAACCCAAATCAGAAGAAGAAAAAACCGTCTGGAAAGTATTGAGCAACATTCCCCTTCACGTTGACAAGCTCGCAAAAATGACTAAACTGGACACAGCGACTCTTAGTTCAACGCTCGCGACAATGGAAATTGAAGGAGCAGTGAAGAATGTGGGAGGACAGAATTATATAAAAATGTAATTGATCATTAACCATTGACCATTGATCAATGATTAATGTTCGATGATCAATTTTATGATACTAATCATAGTCGAGTCTCCAACCAAAGCCCGCACCATCTCCAAATTCCTTGGTAAAGATTTCAGGGTTAAATCCTCCTTTGGCCATATTCGCGATCTTCCCCAGCGGGAGATGGGTGTTGACATCGAAAATAATTTTCAGCCGAAATACGTAGTGAACGCCAAAGCGCGCGAGAAAGTGAAGCCCCTTCGGGAAGAAGCAAAAAAAGCGAAAAATGTGATTCTTGCCACCGATGAAGACCGCGAAGGCGAAGCCATTGCCTGGCACCTTTCCGAGATTCTCAAGCTCAATCCAGAGAATAAATTGCGGATTGTTTTTCACGAAATCACCAAAAGGGCGATTGAAGAAGCGCTTGAAAATCCACGCGCCATTGATTTTCATCTGGTTGACGCCCAGCAGGCGCGAAGAATCCTGGATCGCCTTGTCGGATATGAACTTTCCCCGCTTCTTTGGAAAAAAATAAAGCGCGGTCTTTCTGCCGGACGAGTGCAATCAATTGCTCTTCGGATAATCTGCGAGCGCGAGCGGGAAATTGAAAAGTTCAAAAAGCAGGAATTTTGGACGATTTCGGTCAAACTTCAACCGAAGGTTGAGCCTTTGGCGACCTTCGAAGCGGCCCTCACTCACCAAAACGAGAAAAAGATTGAAGAAATTGTGACACTCAAGCTCTTTGCCGGAGACTACAAAACCAAAAAAACGATCATCGCTGACGAAAAGACGGCTAGTGGCATAAAATTAGAACTTGAAAAAGCCGAATATAAAGTTTCCGAAATCATAAAAAAAGAAATTCAACGCACTCCGCCGCCGCCTTTCACCACTTCCACGCTTCAGCAAACCGCCATCAACTCGTTTGGATTTTCAGCAAAACAAACAATGATGATCGCCCAGAAACTCTATGAACAGGGATTCATCACCTATATGCGAACGGACAGCGTCAATCTATCACTTCCCTCGATGCTCGCCGCCCGAAAAACAATCGAAAAACTCTTCGGGAAAAACTACGCCCTTGAGAGCCCAAGATTTTACAAAACCCGATCAAAAGGTGCCCAGGAAGCCCATGAGGCCATTCGCCCGACATATCCAGAAAACACCCCAGAAGCCTTGCAAGGAAAATTAGACGTGAATCAATTGAGATTATACCGCCTGATCTGGCGCCGGATGATTGCCTGTCAGATGCAAACGGCCATTCTCAATTCAGTGAAAGTTTTAGTCGAAGCAAAAGGTTCACCCCGCACCACGGAAGCCGAGTTGCGGGACAAGAAAAATGACTATACTCTTCAGGCCAACGGCTCGATGATAAAGTTTGATGGGTATCTAAAGATTTATGGAGATTCACCCCTCACCACTTCTCTTAAAAAAAAGCAAGCTGAAAATACTTTGGGGATTGACCAACCCAAAGAAGTGGTGAGGGGCAAGCTACCAGTTTCCGAAAATCTCCTTCCTCCTCTCAAAGAGAAAGAAATTTTGGATTTTATGGAAGCCAAAGTAAATCAAAAAGAAACTGCTCCCCCGCCCCGCTATACGGAAGCCTCGCTCGTTAAAGTTCTCGAAGAAAACGGAATCGGCCGGCCTTCCACCTACGCGCCGACCATTTCGACAATTATTGACCGAAAATACGTGGACAAAAACGAGGAACGGAAATTATATCCGCTCGAGATTGGCTTTTTGGTGAACGATCTTTTGGTCGAACATTTTCCGGAAATTGTGGATATGAAATTCACGGCCGTCATTGAAGAGGATTTGGATAAAATCGCCGAAGGAAAAAAAGGATGGGTTCCGGTAGTGAAGAAATTTTACGAGCCGTTTCATAAACATTTGGAAGGCAAGTCGAAAGAAATAAAAAAAGAAGACATCCTGGAAAAACTGGACCGCCAGTGCCCCGAATGCGGCGGGGATCTTCTGGTCCGCTTCGGACGCTATGGAAAGTTTATCGCCTGCAACAATTTTCCCAACTGCCGCTACACCGAAAAAACAGCCGAGGAGAAAAAAATTGAAGCGGAAAACGATGGTGAAAAGTGTGACAAATGCGGCGCGCCGATGGTCGTGAAGCGAGGAAAATACGGAGCGTTTCTAGGATGCTCCCGCTATCCGGACTGCAAAAATATCAAAAAAATAAACACCGCCAAATCCACCGGAGCGAAATGCCCAAAGTGTGAGAAGGGAGAGATCTTGGAACGCCGCTCGAGAAAAGGAAGGCTTTTTTACGGCTGCAGTGAATATCCAAAATGCGATTTTTCCTTGTGGAACCGCCCAACTGGAAAAAAATGCGAAAAATGCGGAGGCTTGATGGTGTATCAGATGAATGGGAAGGAAAAGTGCTCGAACAAGGAATGTAAATAAACCAAAAAGCAAAAACAAAAGATTTTTAAGTTTTTAGTCTGTGGTTTTGGTTTTTGATTTTTGGTTTTTGATTTTGTTATCATGACTCTCGACGAACTATACACCCACTATAAAAATCCCCTCAACGCCCGGCAAAAACAGCTCATTGCCGAGGCTTTTGAATTCGCCAAAGCCGCTCACGCCGGGCAAAAAAGAAAAACAGGCGAGGATTATTTTGACCACTCGGTTGAGACCGCAGCGATTTTGGCCGAAATCGGAATGCGCTCCAAAACGACCGCCGCAGCCCTTCTTCATGATGTTCCCGAGGATACCAAGGTAACCCTCGAAGAGATTCGAAAAAAATTCGGCGACGAAACTGCCAATCTGGTTGACGGCATCACAAAATTAGGAAAATTCAAACTGCGGGGCGACAAAAAAGAAATTCAGCTCGAAAACCTTCGTAAGATTTTCCTCGCCATGGCCGAAGATATCCGGGTGGTGCTTATTAAACTGGCCGACCGCCTCCACAATATGCGCACCCTTCACGCTCTCCCGCCAGACAAACGGGAGAGAATCGCCTGGGAAACAAGGGAGATTTTTGCTCCCATTGCCAACCGGCTTGGAATCGGGGAAATAAAAGGCGAGCTGGAAGATTTGTCGTTCCGATATCTCGACCCGAAAAACTACGAACTCGCCAAGGATCTTCTCAACAAGGAGTTCAGAGAACGAAAAAAGGACGTTGATATCACCATCAAGGAACTTCGGGAAGGGCTGGTCGGCAACAATATCAAAGTCACTGACATTCATGGCCGGACAAAGCAAATCTACCGTTTTTTTCTGAAGCTCAAAAAACATGACATGGACGTGAGCCGGGTTTATGACGTCGTGGCCATTCGGGTGATCGTTCCCGAAATTGCCGACTGCTACGAAGCGCTCGGAATCGTCCACAAAAAATACCGCCCGCTCGTGGGACGGATCAAAGACTATATTTCCCTTCCCAAACCGAACGGCTACCGCTCCATTCACACAACCGTTTTCGGGCCGCTCGGAAAAATCATCGAAATCCAGATTCGCACCCCCCGCATGCACGACGAGGCCGAATTTGGTATTGCCGCTCACTGGATTTATTCTTCCGCCAAAACCTGGCGCGATTATATCTTCCGCCGTTACTCCCCGGAAGAAATTCCCCAGCAGGAATTGCAGTGGGTAAAACAGCTTCGCGAATGGCAAAAAGAACTGGGAGCTGACGACCAGGAGTTTATGCAAGGGCTCCGGATTGATTTTTTCCAAAATCATATTTTCGCTTTCACGCCCAAGGGCGATATTATCAATCTCCCCGAAGATGCGACCCCCATTGATTTTGCCTACGCCGTTCACAGCGAAATCGGCAGCCGCACCACCGGCGCCAAGGCTGACGGCAAACTAGTAGCGTTGGACTATAAAATAAAAAATGGGCAGGTTATCGAGATTTTGACCTCCAAAGATCACAAAAATCCTAACCAGGACTGGATCCGCATCGCCAGGACTTCCTACGCGCGGGGGCGCATCCGGGCGCAATTGCGAAAAGCGGGAATAATGGTGGGAACGGTCAGGAAAGAATAAAAATCCGGGAACTGAACTCCCGGATTTTTTGAAGCAGGATTTTAGATGCTTTTATGACAGCTTTGTGGTTATGCTTTCTAGTTCTTCGGGACTATAAAAATCAATGACAATTTTTCCGCCCGAACCGCCCGTTTGTCGGCCGGACAGGGATTTTTTGATGGTGACTTTTGTCCCTAACGCAGCCGAAAGCTGTTCTTCTTTTTCCTTTAGAAACGGATCCTGGCCGGCGCTTCCAATTCTTCTTTTGTGGGTGTTTACCGTAACCTCGCGAACTTTGTCCTCAACTTGGCGAACGGTTAGATTTTCTTTGAGAATCAGTTCGAAGAGAGCTCTTTGTTTTTCCGGATTGGAAATGGCCAAAATCGAACGGGCGTGGCCTTCGCTGATTTTTTCTTCGATGAGCGCCCGCTGAATTTCAATTGGGAGACCCAGCAGTCTCACTTTGTTGGCTATGGCGCTCCGGCTTTTCCCGACCCGCGCGGAAATTTCCTCCTGTGTCAGATCAAATTCCTCGATAAGTTTTTTATAGGCCCGCGCTTCCTCGACGACGTTCAGATCTTTTCGCTGAATATTTTCAATCAACGCTATTTCCAGTTTTTCTCTTTCCCCCTCTTCTTCGCGAATAATCACCGGAATCATTTCAAGGCCCGCCATCCTTGCCGCCATAAGCCTTCGCTCTCCGGCAATAAGTTCATATTGCTCCGGCGCGATTTTTGTCACCACCAGCGGCTGGATGATGCCGTGTTCTTTTATAGAAGCCGCCAAATCCTGAAGCTCCTCTTCGGCAAAATCATGCCGCGGTTGCTGGGGATTGGTCGCGATTTTGGAAATCGCCACTTCCAAAAATTCGTCCTGAACGGCTTTTAAAGGAGGAGCGGCAATTTCTTGTTTTATATTCTGCGACGCACCTGCATCTCCAACTGGTTTATTTTTTGGGGGAATAAGAGACGCCAGCCCGCGACCCAAACCCGAATTGTTATTTGCCATTGATTTTTATTTTGAAGAAAAATATCACTGACTTCATTATACCAAAAACCGCCGAAATACAAAAACAGCCCTTGGGGGGCTGGAAACTTCGCACTTCAAGTTTCTGACATTAAACGTTAGGAAAGGACGGATTAAAGTTTTCTTATTTTTTTCCTTATCTCTTTATAATCCGGAATGGCGCGCGCGACAAGATTCCAGAAATTCGGACTATGGTTGAATTCTTCAAGATGACAGAGTTCGTGGACAATGACGTAATCAACGTATTTTTCGGGAAGAAGAGCGATTTTATAGCTGAAATTGAGATTTCCCTTTTTGGAACAGCTTCCCCAGCGCGTTTTTTGGTTCCGGATACTGACCTTATTGTATTTGAATCCGTAAATCCGGTTAAATTCGCTCGTTTTCCGTCCGGCCAGGCTCAAGGCTTCGTGTTTCAGCTTCCTGTATTCTTTCCCGCTATTCCGGGAAAACGTCAGGCTCCGTCCCCTTTTTTTCGCAAAGTCAAGCTTTCCAAGAACCCATTCCGCTTTTTGAACGATAAATTCCTCGATTCTGGAAAAATCAAATCCCCGCGGCGCGGTCACCACAAAACTTCCGTCGCAATACACGGCCAGTCTCAATCTCCTTGCCCGCCGGCTTTTCCGGAGTTTGTATTCGATTTTTTGGTTTTTCAGGCGAATGGTTTTTTTCATAGATGAAATCTCTTCTCCCCCTCCTTTTCCATCCGCAAAATCTCCTGCGTCAGATTTTTATAAGCCCGCGCCCCGCGGGAGAAGATATCGAAGTCGAAAATTGATTTTCCGAAACTGGGCGCTTCGGCGAGTCTCACGCTCCTCGGAATAATTGAATCAAAAACTTTGCCGGGAAAATGGTCTTTCACTTCGCGAACAACCTGATAGGAAAGCCTGTTGCGCCGGTCGAACATCGTGAGAAGCGCCCCCATCACCTTGAGATCCGGCTGAAGATTATCGCGGACGAGATTGATGGTTTCGAGAAGCTGGCTCAAACCCTCGAGAGCATAGTACTCGCACTGAACGGGAATGACTACCTCGTCGGAAGCGACCAGGCCGTTGATGGTGAGCGGGCCGAGGCTCGGCGGAGAGTCAACGATGATGTAATCGTAATCAGTCCGGATCTGGCGAAGGACGTTATGGAGCCGATACTCGCGATTTTCGAGATTGACAAGTTCGATCGTGGCCCCGGCTAAATCCCGGTTTGACGGCAAAAGACTGTGACCGAAAGTTTGGAGTTTAATAATATGCGGGGAGGGATGTTCCCCGAGAATCATGCTATGATAAAGACTTTTTTTGAGATTTCTTGGGTCAACCCCGAGACCGCTCGTGGCATTGGCCTGCGGATCAAGATCAACGAGCAAAACAAATTTCCCCGCTTGAGCGAGTGAAGCTGACAAATTGACAGCCGTGGTGGTTTTTCCCACCCCGCCTTTTTGATTGACCAGGGAGATAATTTTTGCCATGTTTTACTAATTGTAGCATAATAATTGACATCGGGCTATTGTTTTTTTAGACTTTATAATGATTTAACGCCGCCGTGCTGGAACTGGTATACAGGATGGTCTCAAAAACCATTGGGAGTGATCCCATGTCGGTTCAACTCCGACCGGCGGCACGAAGACAAAAATTGGTGCGGGGCGCGCAGGACTCCCCGAACTATTCCGCTTCGCGGAAAGTACGGGGCAAGCAAAATCGTGTATGGGTTTTTACCCCGTAGCTAACGCGAAGCGTTATGCTTTGGGGCGACTCCCTCCTCGCCCACAAGCCGTGAGAGTTTTTGCCCGCCTTAATTTTGCGAAGCAAATTTTGGCGGACGATTCCCTGCCTGCCGGCAGGCAGGTCTCCCGAGGCACCAGAAAAATAAAAATGGAGGAGGCAAAGCAAAATGACTAAAGTCATTTGTGAAAAATGCGGCGCGGAGAACAATATTGTTAAGGAAGAAAAAGACCCCGATAAAATCTTTTACTGCCTTCAATGCAAAAGTTTCTTCTTTAAAATCGGCGCAAGCGGCGAGATTATCAAGCTCGAATTGAATATCGCCTAAAAGCGGCGGAGCTGAAAGCGTCTGCCACTTTTTTCATTTTTCGGTAAGAAGAATCACACTGGCTCCGAGTGAGGGAAAAATTTCGGCAAGGAAGATTGATTTTATTTTGCCGTTTCTTGAGAAATTTACGGCGTCGGAACACGCTCGCGTCACTCTAAAATTGCTTTTTTCAAGCAGTTTTTTAAGTGTTCGAAAAGTGAAGTAGCGAATGTGCCCCGAGCTTTCCGGTTCATTGGGCGAAAGCTCAATAATCGGATTGATTCCGAAAAGCAGCAGCAATCTTCTGCCCAAAGAAGCAACGTTGGGAGTTGAGATTAAAAGTTTTCCGCCCGGCTTCAATACCCGATGGATTTCCCTGAGAAAAAAGTCGGTGTCGAAAATGTGCTCGATGATTTCACCCGTGATGACAACATCAAAAAAATCATCTTCGAACAGAAGTTTATTCTCGCCATCGAAATAAAATTGCTTTACGTTAATATCCTTTCTTTTGCATTGTTCAACTCCCCAATCACTCGCCTCAAGGCCGAAAAAATTATTATTTCGATTTTTCAAAAGCGACAACAAAGTCCCATCATAACAGCCGACGTCGAGAATATTTTTTTCCACGAGATTCAGCCCGTCGATTATGTCCAGCATAATCTTTGCGCGGGGACTTTTCGCCAAATCTCCCAAGTTTTTTTGATCAGAATAGATTTTTTGGTAGATATTCTTCATCCAATAATTTTTCTAATTTCTTCATATTCAATTTCAGCGATTTTTTCCCAGGAATATTTTCCCAGCAGTTTTTCCCCTTTTTCGTTTCGGAAATTCCCGCTCTCGAAAAGTTTGATCACTTTATTGGCAACCAACTTACAATCGCCCTTGGGCGAGATATAAACTTCCCCATTTGGGTAAAGGCGGGCAAATTGAGGAAGATCGTAGGCGAAAGCCGGAATTCCCGACGAGACCACTTCGAGAAGAGCCACTCCAAAACTTTCGCTTTTGCTAACGCTCAAAAACCAGAAACATCTCGCGGATTTTATGATATTGTGCTTTTCTATTCCATTTCTGTATCCGAGAAACTGTACATTATTTTCAAGACCTGATTTCTTTATTTCTTTTTCGAAACACTTCTTTGTTTTCGCATCTCCTTCGCCCATGACAGCCAGCTGATATTCGGGATATTTTTGCTTAACAATCTTCAATACTTTTAGCATATCGTAAATACCCTTAGTTTCGTTTATCCTTCCAGTGAATAATGCGTCGATCTGATATCTTTCGTCAGGTTGAGCCTTTTCAATCAAATCAGCTTCAATCCCGAATCCGGTCAGAACCAGTTTCTTCTTATCAAAGTGCCTGCCGGCCAGATAGTCCATAATTTCCGGAGTGGAAGCAAAAACAATGTCTGCTCTTTTTATCATCTGGATGCTTATTTGAAAAAAAATCCAGGCCAAAAACCTGATAACTTTGTTCCCGGGATCAGAGAAGGGAACAATATTTGCTAAAGTTGTTGCCCACTTGATTTTTTTTCCCGTTATTTTCAAATAAAAAGGAAAAATCACGAAATCAAGAACCGAAGAAGGCGTATAAATTACATCAAAATGTCCGGCCTCTAAAATTTTCCTGCTATTCCGCAAGGCAAGATAATTTCTTTTCAGCGAATGAAGCAGGAAACCGATTTTTGTGGCGGTTCTGTCTTTCAGCAACGTCTCATTCTCTTCTTCTGTCAGCCATCTGAATTCATATACGTCTTCAATCGGTTCCAGCTTTTTCACGAAATGTCCCGTATTCACAAAAATTTCACAGCCGTAAGATTGAAATCTTTTAAATATTCGAAGCCAGGGCGGCAAAATATGCCCATGCTGCAAAGTGACAAGATTAACAAGGATCTTTCGACTCATTTATTTTCTTGACAAGGATTAGGTAGTTAATGAATATTTTGTCTGATCTTACGAGCTTGTCCAAAAACAAACTCATGTATTGAAATAGCAAGAATGGGAAATAAACAGCAACCGCCAAAAAATAATGGAATTTGCTCCCGGCCGCGAAGGCGTTAAGTTGTTCATTGATCAATATTGAGATGGTCGAAAATAACGATCCCTGTTTCTTTAGCCTGATAATCTGACAATTATTGTTTTCAAACAGTTCCCGCAGTTTATATTCCGTCAGCCTTTGATAGTCGTTCGGCTCTTCGTGAAGAGCGTAAATAAACGGACAGGAAAGCAAAATCAATCCGCCTTTTTTCACTATTCTTGCCAATTCTCTTATCATAACTTCCGGTTCCGGATGATGCTCCAGCACTTGAAAAGAAACAGCGTGATCAAAGCTCTCGTTTTCAAAAGGAAGCGTCAAATCTTTCGAATATTTTTCGTCAAAATAATAATCCGGTTTTTTGTCGGGGATATCCTTGTTTTTGGAATAATCCTTGAAATCTATTCCGACATACTCCGAATTGCCGAAGAGATGCTCATGCGGTTTTTGCCCGCAACCGAGATCCAAAACTTTCCCTTCGAATTTATATTTTTTCGCGAAATATTTTATATCTCTTCGGAGATAATATCTAATAAGAAAATACGGCGAGATATAAAATCTGATTTTTTTGAGCATTATTTTTTCACGATCAAAGTTATGTCAATCGCTTGGATTATTTGGCCGAACACAAAACTCAAAGGAATTCTCACAAAATCAAATAAAAGCACTTTTCCTAGTCTTGTTGGAACCAATTTGAGTCTCTTGAGCTCAAATTCTTCTTTGATGAAATAATTTCCCCGCGTGTCTTTCTTGTAGAACGGCTCAAAAGACAAGTGCGAAAAATAATGCTTATGAGTAACATCGTTATAGGCGCCGTAGCAGTTGTAATAAGGCATAATTATTCTCACTGCGCCGTCAGGTTTTGATATCCGGTGAAGCTCTTTCATGACTGCGGGAATATCATCCAGATGTTCGAGAATATTATCAGCCAAAATCTCATCGAACTCGCTGTCGGAAAACGGATAGGGAAAAACGTTGAAATCAAAGACTTCATCTACTCTGTCAAATGGAGTGATGTCCGCATTGATATAGCCCTTTTTGATATTTTTTCCGCAGCCGAAGTTTAATCTGGACATTACTATTTGCAAGGCTAAGCCTTAGGGAACCCCTAAGGCTTAGCCTTGGATAGGTTTTCTTGAAACATATTAAGCAGTTCGTCGTACATTTTCTCGGGATTAAATCTTTTCTCGATATTTTCAACAATCTCACTTTTGTCTAATCTGATTTTCCCCTCGGCGAAATCTTTTATTTTACCCGCGAAATCTTCTTCAGTTTTAACCAAAAAACCTGTTCGGCTGTCTTTAATGATATCATTCGGTCCGGGAATATCAAAGGCGATCACGGGAAGACCCAATGCCTGAGCTTCAAGAATGCTGTATGGCAGAGTTTCCCATTTCGAGGGCGCGATCATTAGATTATTCTGAACCAAAATATTCGGAATAAATTTATTTTCTACATGGCCGAAATACCTGACAAAAGGAAATTTATTAGCTAAGTTCTTAATTTTAGCCTCGCATTCGGCATCTCCGCTTCCAAAAACATTGAGGGAAATTTTTTCTGTTAAACCATGGCTTTTACTTATCCTCTCAATAATATTTACAAGCGTATCAAATCCTTTCTGCTCCGATAATCTTCCGGCAAAAATAATATTTTTCTTCCCGCTGTCAAAATTTATTTCGGTTTTGTTATTTTGAGCTGACTGGCGAATTTTTTCGGTCGAAAAAGGATAATATATGAGCTGGCTCTTAATCTTAAAGTTTTTATTGACTAGATTTTCAGTGAAACTATTGGATACATGGACGCGTTTCGCTCCCCGAAGAAGCCAACTATAGAAAAAACTTGAGTAAAGAAAATTATGAAGTTTCGAGATAAAAGACTTTGTTTCGGGATAGAAAATCGGGGTATGCACGCCAACAATAATCGGTGGCAATTTTTTATAGCCTTTAGACTTCAGAAGAACCAAATCAACTAATTCATTCTTCGCATATATGATATCGTAATTTCTTAAGCCTTTACCTAAATTTTTGTATGATGTTTTTATCCACCGAGCTTTACCTAGTTGCCGCTTTATCGACTCTTCGCTTTCCCTTCCAATTGTGTCAATTTTCCCAAAAAAATTGCCTAGCGCAAAAATATGCAAAAGTCTTGCAAATTTATTAAAAAAATTTTCGTTCATTGTTATCACATCCATTTCAATTCCCCTATCTCTGAAGTTCCTTGCCAAGTTGATAAAATATTTTTCCGCTCCTCCTCCTTGGGTAAGAAGAGGAAGCATAAATAAGGCAATTTTAAACTCTTTGTTTTCCATAAATAAATCCTTTCAGAGAATAAATTAAGCTGACGAACAGAAGAAAGATATTGAAAAACGGCAAAATAAGAATCCTTTTATTCCTGTATTCTTTCACAAAAACGATTTTAGTATAGAGGAAGGAATAGAGGATAATTAAGAACATCGAAAAAATTCTAAGATATGGAACAAAGAGTGCTAAAAGCATCAATTCCCTAAAAAAGGATTTTATAAGCGAACGAATTCCTCGAATGCGGCCTCGCGTGAGCAAGGCTCCCTGCGCCTCAGAATATTGCTTTTGCTTGCGAATAATATCTCGCCAGCTGAATTTTGGATCAATTTTGTGAAGATGGATAATTTTGGCTTTGGTATCAACCACTCTCCCGATTTTTTTTAGTCTGTACACCATGTCCCCGTCTTCACCGGCTGTTTGAAAATGAACTTCGTCAAACAGCCCGACTCTTTCCAAAGCGCTTTTCCGAAAGCAATCAAATTTGCCGTCTATCCCTGAAAAATCTTTGCCGGCGAGTCTCGCGAAAAAGCATTTTTGCCAGAAATTATATTTATTCCATATTTTGAGAGGATGAACAACTATATGACTCGCGGCTGCTACCCGATCATCGCCAAACGGCTTGACCAATTCTTTCAGCGATTCGTTCTCGAGGATAATATCCTGATGCAGAGTTACAATTAAATCCCCTTTGGATGCCCTAATTCCCCTATTATAGGTAGCTGCGAGTCCAAGTTGTTTTTCGTTACTAATCAATTTATATTCATTATTCGCGCCAAAAAAATCTTTTATGCATTGAGTCGAATTATCAATCGAGGCATCATCAACAATGATAAGCTCGTCGAATTTTTTAGTTTGGCGCATCAAACTTTCCAGCGTTTTTTTTATGGTTGATTCGCCATTATATGCCGGCACCACGACAGATATTTTCAAGCCTGTTTTTGTTGCCATAATTTCCTAAATCTCTTTTAGCATTCTGATTAATTTGGCGGGGCTTCCGGCAATCACCGAATAAGGAGGAAAAGATTTTGTCACCACGCTGTTGGCGCCCACGACAGAATGTTTTCCAAGATGTACGCCTTTCAAAATAAAAGAGTGGGCGCCGATGAAGCATTCATCTTCAATCGTCACTTCCCGGCCTTCGGTTGTTACGCTCTCAAGCGGAGGAATATCCGGATCGAGAACATTATGATCATGGTCCATTATGGAAACATTGTAGGAAATCAGGCATTTTTTTCCGATATATATTTTTTTGCAGGCGGAAATTACGACGTTTCTCCCTATTTGGGTTCCGTCATCTATTATAATCTCGCCGTTTTTCGTTTCCCTTGAAATATCAAGCCAGGCGTTTCTCCCAATGATGACATTGTTTCCCAGAAAAACACCTTTGAGAAGTGGTTTGATGTCATAACCCGGACCAATGAAGCTGTTTTTTCCGAATTTCATTCCTTTGATCCTTGCGGGAATAGAAATTAGGAGACCGATAATTTTGCTAAAGATATTCATTTAATTTTTTTTATGCAAAATAATTCGAAAGCGTCGGCGGGAAAAGGATAGGTAACGAGCTGGCTTAGAGTGGCCACGATAAACCAGAAAAATCTGGGCCGAAGGCGGATAGAAGCCATAAAATCATCTCCCGCTCCGCTAACTGGCGCCTCCTGACGCAAAAACTTGAAGCCAGCCAGCCCCCGGCAGTGAAAACCAAGTCCTTTCATGGTTTCTATGCTCCATCCCGACAAATGCTTTTGGAATGGATTTCCGTCGAGCGCCTTTTGCGGCAAAAATCCGTTGGGCGTGGAAACAATCACTTTTTTCTTCGCCCACTTTTCCGCTTTTTTCAAAATTTCATATCCCTGTTTTTCAGGAAGATGCTCCAAAACTTCAATCAGAATCACCGCGTCGAAGCTTTTATCGGGAAAATCAACCTCTTCAACTTTTTTTTCAATATATTCGGTGTGAATTTTTTTTCTTTTTGACTCTTCCAGATAAGGCTTGAAAGTTTCCACTCCGACGCTGTATTTAATGTTCTTGCAATACTGCAATGGTGAGGACGGCCCGCAGCCAAGATCCAAAACGCTTTCGCAATCCCGAAGTTTTTGTTTCAGGCAATAAATCACCGTATGAAAAATCCGGGCGAAAATTTTGGTATGGTAGATTTTGTCGATGAGGCTTTTCAAGTGTTTTTAACATTCAATGTTAGGCGCTCCTAACATTGAATGTTGTATATGTCTAACGGGATTCATAACTTATACCGGAACTTGATATGCTCAAATTTTTTTGAATTTATCCTGTTGTTTTTGTACCAATCAACCAGAGGTATGAGAATGAAAGGCGGAGTAACTGCACATCCCAAACTGAAAAACCAGAATGTCGGGCTAAAAATATTTTCCCAGCGGTATTTTAGCAAATACCAGATTTCTCTCAATAAATATTTATATTTGGCGTAATTTCTGATTTGAACCAAGCCAACGTAATTTTTGGCGACATAATTTTTGATCGCGTATTTTCGGAATTTTTCAAATTCTTTTTCGGGAAAAACATTCTCGAAAAAATCAACCCAGCTTTCAATTGGAGATTTGTCATAGATTGAGGACACGCTCCGGCACTGGCTGCTTCTTATTTGAACAGCCACGTTGTAGTCTTTGAGAAAAACTATTGGGTGCTTTTTGAGAATAGCGGCAAAAGGATAAACATGGCAAGGAAAAATATCTTTGTGAAAAGACGTATCAAGATATTTTCTTCGCATAGCCAGCCCCGAAAGTTGTCCGGCGACGTCAATGGTTAAAATAATTCTCTCAAAATCGTCGGAAATACGGACGATTTCATTTTTTTCCGGAGTGAGCTGTTTTGTTGCTCTTACCGGTTTTTCTATTTTTTCATCAAACCAAAAATAGGGCCGAGCCACCGCGCCAATGTCGTCGGAAATTTTGAAAGCTTCGCAAGTATCAAGAAGTGCGCCTTCGCCCAAGATATCGTCCTGCCCCATAAGATAAATAATGTCTCCGCTCGCCTTCTTGCTCAAACTTTCCAGATTCCCGGGATAGCCGAGATTTTTTTCATTTTTGAATATTTTTATCCGAGGGTCATTGAAAGCTTTTATCACTTCGACCGTGTTGTCTTTTGACGCGTCATCTTGAATGATTATTTCAAAATTTTGAAAACTTTGAGAAAGAATGCTCTGCAAAGTCTCGCCGATAACCTCGGCGCCGTTGTAGGTCGGAATAAGAATGCTGAATTTAAGATCGGACATTTTATTAATTATTATTGTCATTCCGACCGAACCCTGAGCGAGCGAAGCGAGTCGAAGGGGAAGTGGAGGAATCTACGTGCATACGCAATGGCTAACCATCGGATTGTGGACGCAGATCCCTCGACTGCGTCTCGACTATTCGTCGAGACTCCGCTCGGGATGACAAGATAGGTTTATTCTGATTGTCTGGTCAAATACTTCACCCCCACCAAAAACCTCAAAACAAGCATGCCCACCGCAAGAAGCGGATGCTGGACAAGCCTTTTCCACTTGCCGTTTTCTGTGAAGACTCCAATATACCGATAGAAAAATCCAAATTGTTTCTTGACATCCGGGTCATCCCTTCCCCACTTTTTGATATAGACATCAACATTTTTTGAATAATATCCCTTTTTCGCGAGATATTTTTTGAGGTTAAACTCTGCTTCGTTGTGATAAATCCCGCACCACAAATTTTTACTTTTAGCGTCTTGTGATGCGGGACAAGGCGGACTTTGAAGTAATTCTACCTTCCCGATTTTTCTAATTCTCTTATCGAGATCCCAATCTTCGCAGGCGTAAAGTTTCTCGTCAAATCCTCCCGTTTCTAAAAACTTGTCTTTTTTGATAAATCGCACCGCGTCAATGGCTGTTCCGTTATAAAATCCCCTTTCGAATCTTCGGACTTTCGAGAAAAAACTTTTCCCCGCCACGATTTCGGGAATATAGAGAGCAATGATATTTTTGTCTTTCAAAACTCTTTCCACGCATTCTTTCGCGACATTTTCGCCGAGTGTCATATCCGCGTCCAAATGAATGAAATATTCCCCCTTCGATTTTTCCACTCCGAAATTCTTCTGGGCCGATCTTTCCGGCCCCCTGTTAAACATTTTCAAGTTTAACGGGGCAAGCCTTTCGCTAAATTCATTGATAATTTGCTTGGTTCCATCGGTTGAACTGTTATCAACCACGATAATTTCGATATTTTCCTTCGGGTAAGATTGCGCCAAAACAGATTTCAGGCAATTCCCGATATTCCTTTCTTCGTTTTTTGTTGTTATAATGATGGATATCAGCATAGAGGGCTTTTATCTAATATTATCTTAAGCATCCTAAAAAATCCACCCGGTGAGTCTTGGCAATTCCCAGAAAAATTATATAAAAAGAAACCTCCGGCATTACCCAGTTTCAAAAATTGCCGCCGATTTGGGAATACCCGAGAGCAAGGTTTTGGATTATCTCAAGAAGAAATGGTCACCTGAAAAATATGACAAATTCATGCGGAATAGATTCACAGCGGAATCCGTTTTAAATGAAACACCAGTTAGTTTTAGTTTTTCGAAATTTATTCGCGAAAACCGACTTACATTGGCCTTCCTTGCGCTTTTGGTTTTTGTTTCATATACAAACTCTTTCGGCAACGGATTTGTTTCTGACGACATAGCCGGGTTCTTGAAAAATGAAAATATTGGAAAATTTTCCAGCATTTTTGCCGGTCCCGCCCATTTTTCGCTCCCGGCTTTCTTTCAATTCGTTGCTTTTCAAATCGGCGGGCTGCATCCCTTTGCATTCAGAATAATCAATATTCTTTCCCATCTTGGATGCGTTATTTTAGTCTACACTCTTCTGAATCTCTCAATGAAAAAGCAGATTGCTTTCATCGCCGCTTCACTGTTTGCGGTTCATCCCATTCTCACCGAATCAGTTTCCTGGATTTCAGGAGGCCTCTATTCAATGTATGCGTTTTTATTTCTTCTCTCCTTTCTTTTCTATCTTCTTTCGAAAAATAATCAAAAATACATTTATTATTCGATTGCCTTTTACGCCCTTTCCATAGTTTCCTCGGAAAAAGCGCTGGTGCTTTTTTTGGTTTTCGCCCTGTATGAATTTTCTTTCGGCAGTCTCAAATACAACTGGAAAAGAATCCTTCCTTTTTTCCTGATAAGCGCGGTTATTTTGGTTCTCTACGTCGGAAAAATAGGCTACCGGGTCACCGCCGTTGAGACTCAAACATACCAGGCGCCCAGCGGCATGTATAATCCCCTGCTTCAGGTTCCCATTGCTTTGGGATCGTATTTGGGACTCATTTTCTGGCCGGCGAAGCTGACCTTATACCAGACGGAAATGACATTTTCACAAGGCCAATATATTATCTTTGTCATAGCAACGCTCATTTTTTTGGGCGCTATCGCCTGGGGATATTTCAAAAATAAAAAAATTTTCTTTTGGCTGTTATTTTTCATCATCACCCTTCTTCCCACTATCACTCCTCTCAAAATTTCCTGGATTGTGGCCGAGAGGTATGCTTATCTTGGAACTTTGGGAATTATTGTTTGCGTGGCCATGTTCTTTGATCGTTTTATAAAACTGAATGAGAACAGCAAAATGGTCGGATATTTCGCCCTTGTAATAATTGTCGCGTCCTTGTCCGTTCGAACAATAATTCGCAACAGGGATTGGAAAAATGAAGATACGCTTTGGCTGGCCACCGCCAAGGTTGCCCCTTCCGGTCAGCAAATCCACAATAATCTGGGAGACGTCTATGCCCGGCAGGGCGACCTCAGAAAAGCTGTCGAAGAATTTCAAAAAGCCATCGAGATCAATCCGAATTACGCGGACGCCTACCACAATCTCGCCAACACCTATCAGCAGATGGGACAGATTGACGCGGCGGTTGAAAATTACCAAAAAGCTTTGAGCATCAATCCGAAGCTTTGGCAGTCATACCAGAATATGGCGGCTATTTATTTCAACGCGGGAGATTTCCCAAAAGCGCTTGAGAACATAAAAAAGGCCCTCGAAATCGATCCGCAAAACCAACAGCTTCAGGAGAATTTGAAAGTGATTGAAGAAAAGATCAAGGCTAAGCCTTAGGGATTCCCTAAGGCTTAGCCTTGAGTTGAAAAATCAGCAAGATGCCCCAAGACTTTTTTGCCGGCTCGTCCGATATGTTTTATGTCCCCCCACCCGCGAAGGCCGGTGATTTTTTTTGCCAAAAATTTGGGGGTAATGAAGGAACGATAAAATTTTCTGACTATTTTTTTGAGTTCTTCGGGATTCGTTTCTGTTTTCATCACCGGTTCGCGCTGATCGAAGCGGTCGTAGTCTTCGGTCAGAAGCAGATTGTTTTCTTGGCAATATTTATAAAGCGGCGTGCCGGGATACGGAATGGCAAGCGTGGCCTGAAGCGAATCAATATAATTTTTTCTGAATAGTCTTTTTACTAAATTGTGGGTATTTTCAACATCTTTTTTTGTTTCCCAGGGGTAACCGACCATCACTGTAATATGCGGCTCGAGCCCCGCTTTTTTACAATCCTTCAGACCCGGCTCGATTTCTTCGACTTTTAGATTCTTATTTATCCGTTCCAGCGTTTCTTGATTGGCTGATTCCAGGCCAAACAAGATCATCCGAAACCCCGCTTTTTTCATCAGCTTCCAGGTTTCAGGATTTTTGATTGCGTTAAGCCGCATATTACAATCGAGCACAACTCTTTTATTGTATCCACGCTCTATCATTCCATGACAAAATTCCTTGAGCCATTTCCCGATCGGCAAAGTTCCCGAATCTTCCATAATTTCTTTTACTCCCAGTTTTATCAGCTCGCCTATTTCATCGAGAGCCTCTTCGACTGATCGCGCCCGAAATTTTCCACCGGGAAACATCGTTGTCCAGGAGCAAAAAGAACATTTTCCCCACCAGCAATCGCGGGCATTCATCACATAAGAGCCAGGAGTATATTTATAGTTTCCGTTTTTATAAGCGTAGAGTTTCCATCTGGTTAGTTCGCGGTCAATTTGCGGCAGTTCGTCGAGAGAATGTTTTGAAAGATCGTATTTGCCGCCACAGATAATTTTTCCATCTTCACGAAACCAAACGCCGGCTAGGTTTCTTAGGTTGCTTAGATTTCTTAGGAGATCGAGAAGAAGAAAGTCATAATCTCCGCCGGCGATTACATAATCTACCTTGGAGTTTTTCATTGATTCTTCCGGAAGAGCGGTGACGTGATCGCCCATCAGAACGAATTTTGGATTCCATCCCAATCCTTCTCCCCTGCCCGAGGGGAGATGTCCCGCAGGGACAGAGGGGTGGGAGCTTTTTAGTTCATCAATTACCTTCCAGTGCCTTTTCACAACCGGGGTTTTGGTTTCAATGGCAACAATGTCCGGTTTTTCACGGATGATCCTCTTTTTCCATTCTTCATAGCTCAATTCTTCCGCGATCGCGTCGTCCCAAAAAACCTCATACCCGTTCCCGGCAAGAAGCGTCGCGGCCGAGGCCGGAATCATCGGGTAAATATAGGTCGGATCGGAAAACCACTGAAACTGCCGGTTTTGGGAGAGTAATGGCACGCCTTTGGGGGATTCGAGCGGTGGGTATGAAATGGCTATTTTCATCATTTACGAACTACGAATTTAGCGAAATACGAAAAGGATATTATCTTAGATTAACTATCCTTTTGAACCTGACGCCGTCATTTGTAAAAGTGATTATTATACCAAGTTTAAGGTTCTTTGCTCTAAGATACTTATAAATTTGATCTATATCTTTACTTGAGATAAAGCTTCTCTGTTTTATTTCAAGTATAATTTTTCCAAAAACCAAAAAATCCAAAATATAAATTCCGAGCATTTCTTCTTTATATTTTAGTTTATATCTTAGCTGTTCTACAAACTCGAATCCGCTGTTTTTAAACTCTTTTGCCAGTGCTTTTTGATAAACATTCTCTTTATGTCCAAATCCCAATTCTTTATATACTTTGAAGACAATCCCCATTATCTGATAACATTCTTCCGCAAATATCAATTTCTTTTTTGTTTTCATACTGTCTCCTTTCGTATTTCGTTTTTTTCGTAGTTCGTAAATTACCGCAGTTTACTCTTCAAATTCCTCACAAATATCAGCCCCTGCAGAAAACGCAGGCCGTAGAAAATGTGGGTGAGGAAGATATAGTATGACGCGGCGAGGGTGACGAGAATATTTTTTTCGTGCCGGTATATATCATAGAAAGCGTTGAGAAGCGCCACGAAATAAATTATCCAGCCAAGAATATAAAGTTCCAGAAATATTTTTGAAAAATAACTAAGTATTCCTCCAAAAATTATAAACAAAACGAAAAGACTCGGCATAAAATATCTCCAATTGAGGGACGTCGCCGAAAATCTCTTGGCAAAAAATCCGCGGTGAAGCCCGTAGGCGCTGATTTGCTTCACGTGCTTCACGATTCCCTCCCGCCGATGGTGATAGACAATCAATTCCGGGTCGTAGAGAATTTTGGCGTTTTTTTTCACGAGAAGATCAAAGCCCAGCTTTGTGTCTTCGCCCGGCCAATAGTCCCCTACAAAACCGCCTAATTCTTCAAAAGCTTTTTTCCGAATGGAAAGATTAACAGTAGGCCAATCGGCCACAAATTTCTTTTTTCCGTAAGGACGATATCTTTCCGGAAAACCGCTCGAAAGTGAGCTTAAAAAAGTGGCTCCGGAAACCCTTTGCCAGAATTTGTTCTCTTTCGGAGTCATAGCCGGCCCCCCCACCGCCACAATGTTTTCATCTTCGAAATCCTTTTTCAAAACATCAAGAAAATCGTCTTTGGGAAAAGCATCGTCGTCAATAAAAACAAGAATCTCCCCCTTTGCGTCTCGAATAGCCAGATTCCTTTTTTGGGCCGGGCCGACCGAACCTGTCGTGATCTGCCTGGTTTTTTCCCAAACCTCGTCCGTGGCTGAATCCGGATAAATAATAATTTCAAAACTATTTCCTTCCAATAAAAGAATCCGGGGAATTAATCCTCTTACGTAATCATTGATCTCTTTTACGGGTATCACAAAGCTGCATTTAATCATTGTTGTCATATGACGGGTTCAATAATTTTTTTCTTTTTGCCTGAAAAATTGAGGAGAATCGCGAAAAAATAACCCAAAAGAAGCGAGAGGCTCACCGAAACCGCGACTTGAGCCAGCGTCCCGTGAAACCGAAAAATAGCCGCCGCCATAACAAACGCCGTGAAAAGCAAAAGCCAGTTCATCCGGAAGTCGTGTTTTGCGAAAGCCAAATCGGCTTCAAACTTGAGAAGAGACAAAAGAAGAGACATTAAGCCGAAGAGCCACAGATTACCCGAAACTGCCCGGTATTTCTCTCCGAAAAGAAGGACGACGAGCAGTTGCGGGAGAAAATAATAAATCAAGATAAGTCCTGCCCCAATCGCCAGCATCAAGCCCAGGGAAAAAAGAAATATTTTCGGCCGGAGAGACTCGCCGTAGTGGCCGTCGGCGCAGGCTTGCGGAAGAGCCACGCTGACAACGGAAAGATTGAGCCAGAGAATTACTTTTCCCAGCACGCTCAAGGCCCCGTAATAACCGGTAAGCTCCGAAGTGGTCAAACTCTTTACAAGAAGAATATCGGCGTTCATTACCAAAGCGACCGTCAAAGAAAAGAAAAATATCCGGGCCGCGTTTTTCCATATTTTTTTCCTGGAAATATATTCCTCCCAGTTTTTTTCCGCCTCACCTCGGGATTCTTCTTTTATCCCCCCGCCCACAAGGGCGCGAGGACGTATTTTCTTCCAGAAAAAAATCGCCGCCAGCCAGCCAAGAAGGGCGGAAACAGCCAGAGCGAAAACCACGGGTGAGGATTTTTTGAAAAAAGAGGCCAGGCCGTATCCAAAAACCAGCTTTGAAAAAGCGGCTGTCAGCCCGGCAATCGTCAGCCAAAAAAATTTCCGCCAGGCCCGCAGAGTTTCCTGATAGACGACCGCCGCCACGGAGAAAAGGACGGCCAGTGTCGCGGCAACAATCCCCCAAATATCAGAGAGATGAAAAATCCTTTTGACAAACGGACTGAACGCGACAAGCAGTAGCGAGGCAATGGCGACAACGCCGAAAAGCTTCCTGTTCAGATAAGCAATAAAGCAGGAATTGGCTTCGTAATTGTTCTTGAGAGCGAACAAAGACGAGTATTTAATGACGAAATAAGAAAACCCGGAAGCGAATATTCCCAATACCGCGACCAAAGCGAAGACACTTTGCATTTCGCCGTACTGGGCAACGGAAAGTTTCCTCGCGACAAAGAAATGAAAAAAATACCCTAGAAGGCCGCCAATTATAGTTCCGGTGAGAAAGATTAAGTTGTTTCCAAAAAATTCGTTTCCGGCAACTCTTGAGCAGGCTACAACTGCCCAATGGCACAAACCTGATTTTATTTTCCGCATAATTCAAATTATAGAAAACGAAAGGCCGGTTTTTTGTCTTTCAGCTTTTTGGCATACTTGATCAATTTCTCCTTCGCCATCTCTGTCGCCTTTATTTTATCTCTTCCGCGGATTAACGCCAGCGGCCCGGGAATGTCTTTCAGCTCAAGAAGAATGTCTCCTTTTTCGGCTATTTTTTTTAGCGCGAGATTTTCTTCGTGGTTGCGACCGAGAATAATTTTGGTACCGCCCCCGTCAGAAGCTCTGCTTTTCCAATTTATGCCGCTCGTTTTATTTTTACTGCCTTTGTTGATAAAGCTTCTGACGGGGTAAATCCAAAAATGACGGCCGATTCGGAGCAGTTTAATATCGCTCGATTTTACACTCTTTATATTTTTTAATAATTCCTGCAACTTTTTCGAATATTCTTTATCCGTTAAAATGCATCCGCCCGCCGGGGAAGGATAATTTTCCACGCCAAATTTTTTGGCCAGCGTGATTTGTTCTTTTCGCCCTCTTCCAGAAATCGCACAAAGTTTCTTGCGATCAACCAGACCCAATTTTTCCATTTCAGTTTCCGGCAAAACTTTGGCCGAAAGCGGACGCAAAATCTTTCCGGTAAGTTTCGATTCTTTCTCAATCAACTTCAAGGCTTCGCGGTTCTGCGACATCGGACGCTGTCCCAACACTTCGCCGGTTGCGATAATATCATACTTTTCGCGTGCTGCAATCTTTTTTACTTCTTTAAGCATCAACAAATGACAATCAATACAAGGATTCATTCCCGCGCCGTAGCCATAGCAAGGATTTTTTACGATCCCAAAATGTTTTCCGGAAAAATCCACAACTTTCAAATCTATATCATTCTCCCGCGCCGATTTTTTCGCCTGCCCGGCGTCAAAAAAATAACTCACAAAAGTGAGAGCGGTAACTTCGATGCCCAGATCTGCAAGAATCTTCGCCGCAAGAATCGAATCCAGCCCGCCGGAGAAAAGGAGAAGAGCCTTAACTTTTTTAGCTTTCCTCTTCATAAATTAAACCGAAACTATTTTTAGCCAATGTAATAGATTAACAGAATCACCGCCGCTAATCCCAGCCGGTACCAGAAAAACATCGCGTAACCCGCTTTCTCTATGAATTTTAGCAAATATTTAATCACCAGATAACCGCTCACGGCTGACGAAATAATACCCGCCGCAATCGGAAGACTGATTCCCGCGGATAAAAAATCAGGAAATTGCTTGACCGCCGCTCCGAAAATTATCGGCGTCGAAAGCAGAAAGGAAAAACGCGCCGCCGACTGGCGATTTAAGCCCCGAAGCAGTCCGGTGGTAATCGTTGCTCCCGAACGAGAAACTCCGGGAATAATCGCCACCGCTTGCGCCAAGCCAATAATAAGGCTGTCCAGCCACCCAATCTCCCCAATTTCCCTTCGATGTTTGTGATATTTGTCAACCAGATACAAAATCAGACCAACCAAACTCAAAGTAATCGCGATCAAAACCGGGGAGCGGAAAGTTTTTTCGGCGTAGCTCTCGAGAAAATATCCGGCCAGGATGCCAGGGATGGTGGCCAGTATTAAAAACCACAATAAATTCTTGCCGTATTTCGTATCCCGTATTTCGTATCTCGTATTTTCTTTTTGATTTTTAATATGTATATTTGATATTTGATATTTGATATTTGATATTATTTCTATCCAATCTCTCCAAAAATACAAGACCACCGCCACCAGTGTCCCAAAATGAAGCGCCACGTCAAAAGCGAGCCCCGGATCGGAAAAGCCAAAAAGCCACGGCGCCAAAATCAAATGCGCCGAGCTCGAAATCGGCAAGAACTCGGAAGCGCCCTGAATGAGACCGAGAAAAATTGATTGAAGAATTGTCATCTAAATAAAAGAATCATAGAAATTATAACCGCTGTAATCATAAATAAAACCGCCAGCCATCCGAAAACCTTCACCCACTTCGGATGCGTTTCTTCGCCCATTATTTTTTTGTCGTTTCCGACAATCATAATGGCAAAAAGGAGCGGCAGAGCGATTATTCCGTTTAAATAAGCGGAATAATAAAGAGCCTTGATAGAATCCACCCCAACGAAATTCAGCCCCAACCCGACCAAAATCGAAAACGCAATAATCAAATAAAACCCTCTCGCCCGCGAAAACTTAAGCTCGAGGCCCTCGCGCCAGTGCAAAATTTCCGAAAGAGCATAAGCCCCCGAGCCGGCGAGAATCGGAACCGCCAAAAGACCGGTGCCGATTATGCCAATCGCAAAAAGAAGATAGGCCGCGTTTCCCGCGAAAGGCCGAAGCGCCAAAGCCGCCTGCTCGGCCGAACCGATTTCCGTTATCCCGTTTTTGAAGAGCACTTGGGCCGTGGTAAGAATTATGAAAAAGAAAACAACATTTGCCAGAATCATTCCCGTTCCGACGTCCGTTCGCATATGGCAGATCCGGTGATGAAGAAAAGATTTATCCGGTTCAGTTTTTATCAATTTATTCTCCTCCACTTCTTCCGAAGCCTGCCAGAAAAAAAGATAGGACGTGACCGTCGTCCCGAAAACAGCAATGAGAGCAAAAATATAGCTTTCGCTCCAAACAATTTTCGGAACAAAAGCATTCCGGAAAACTTCTTGCCAGTCCGGGTGAGTCATAAACCCGGCGAAGATATAGGCAAAGACGGAAAGAGTGAGCCACTTGAGAACTTTCACGTAAGCGTGGTACTGAAAAAAAATCTCGATGAAAATAACGAGCAGAGCGAAGAATGCCACAGCAAAATAAAAATTTACGCCAATGAGCATCCGGAGCGAAGCCGCCATCGCCCCGAGATCAGCACCGATATTGACCACGTTGGCAACGATGAGAAGAAACACGATTCCCGCCACGATTCTCCGACGATAATGTCTTTGCAGAACTCCTGCCAATCCGTGATTGGTGACAATTCCGATTCGGGCGCAAGCTTCCTGAACGGCGAGCATTATCGGAAGAAGCCAGGCCGCCGTCCAAAGAATAGCCAGGCCGAACATTGCCCCGACGGAGGAATAAGTTCCGATTCCGGACGGGTCATCGTCGGAAGCGCCGGTGATCACACCCGGGCCAAGAAGACGGAAAAAATATCTGATTTTCTTCCAGCGATTCGTGAAAATTTTCTTGAGCCGCAAAACTTCTTCTTCGGTGATTCTTATTGTCCCGTCAGCCAGTTTCACCGCCTTAATCTCGCCCCGCAATACCAATTTTTTGGCTAATACAAGAGGAATTCCGGCCTCGCGGCGAAACTCGGAAAGAGTGTGAAGCTTGTCTGTATTTTTATTTCCCATTTCCTTTACCCGAGAGCCGAGCTCTCGGTTATATTTATTCTAATAAGTATTTTTCCTCATCTTTCCTCTCTTTCAAATAAAAGGCATTCTCATGAAGATATTTTTTATAATCGGCATTATTTCTGAATTGCCCGAGAATAACACCCTTATTGCACAATCCACTGTTTCGTTTCCCAAGATAATCCAAGAGGCTCGAATATTTCCATTCTTTGATTCGATAACCATGGATAAAATGGTTCATATTCACATAAGCCGAGAGATAGAGCAGCTTAGCATTGGACTTGATATGAACCGCCTTGAATTTTCCTTGAAGCAAAGAGCCCGTTCTTTTGTTTTTTGTGTTGAAATAATTGGTATAGCTCGTTCCCAGCTTGTGCATAAATTTTTCTACTCCCTTCTCGGCCAATTGCTGAACTACCAGATGATAATGATTTGGATTTAGGCAATAAAATATAAATTTAATCAGCCTCTTTCTTTTCTTTTTGACCAAGGGGAAATCCGAGAGCTCGGCTCTCGGGTGATTGCGCTTGAAATCTTTCCAGTCCGTCATTAGTCCATCGTTTTGATCATTCAAAAGATCCATGGAAATCAAAAATCTTTCATAATCTTGGGTATCCGAAAAAATTCTTCTCTTATCCACTCCCCTGTTGTACAGATGATAATATTCACCATCTGCAAATTTTATTTTTCTCATTTTTAACCTTACCCGAGAGCCGAGCTCTCGGTTATATTTTTATTTCATTCCACTGTCACACTCTTGGCAAGATTCCGTGGCTTATCAACATCCAAGCCTTTTCCTACCGCAAAATGATAGGCAAAAAGCTGGAGGGGAACGACCGAAAGAAGCGGGGTGAGCATTTCCAGCGTCTTGGGAATATAAATGACATCGTCAACCATCTTTTGAATTTCCCTGTCGCCTTTGGTGGCAATGGCAATCACTTTTCCACTGCGGGCTTTTACTTCCTGAATTCCGGAAAGAGTTTTTTCATAAACGCTGTCCTTGGTTGCAATCGCCATCGTCGGAAAATTTTTGTCGATAAGCGCGATCGGCCCGTGTTTCATCTCTCCAAAAGGATACCCTTCGGCGTGAACATAAGAAATTTCCTTGATCTTAAGCGCCCCTTCCATGGCAATGGGATAATTATATTTTCTCCCTAAATAAAGGAAGTTTGAATATTTCGAATATTTTTCGGCTACTTTTTTTATTTCATCCGCTTGATTGAGAACGCTTTTCATAAGCTTTGGAATTTCAGCCAGTTCTTCGGCAATTCTTTTCCCCATTACAAACGACATTTCCCTTTGCCGGCCCAAGAACAAAGTGAGGAGCGCCAGAATCGAAAGCTGGGAAGTGAAGGCTTTGGTTGACGCCACGCCGATTTCGGGACCGGCGTGATTATATACTCCGGCGTCTGTTTCGCGGGCAATGGTTGAACCGACCACATTCACGATTCCAAGAGTGATAGCTCCCTTGTTCTTGGCTTCCCGAATAGCCGCCAGGGTGTCGGCTGTTTCTCCGGATTGGGAAATAGCCAGCACTGCTGTATTTTCGTCAAGAAGCGGCTTTCGATAGCGAAATTCAGAAGCGTGCTCAACATCAGTCCGCACTCCCGCGTACTCTTCGAGCATATACTTTCCGACCAGCCCGGCATAATATGAAGTCCCACAGGACACAATAACAAGCCTTTTGAGACGGCGCAGTCTTTCTGAAACATCCCTCAATCCGCCGAGTTTTGCTATTCCTTCTCCTACAACCAAACGCCCCCGGATGGAATTTTCCACCGCTTCCGGCTGTTCCATGATTTCTTTGAGCATGAAGTGGGGATAGCCTTTCTTTTCGGCTTCTTCAACCGACCAGTCAATTTTCGAAATTTCTTTTTTGACCTTTTTTCGCTTGAAATTCGTGATTTTACAGCTCTGGCCGGTCACCTCCGCCATCTCTCCGTCGTCAAGGTATATCACCCGGTCCGTATAGCGGACAATCGGCGCAACATCCGAAGCAATCACATAACCATCATCCATAACTCCCAGCACGAGCGGGCTTCCGTTCCGGGCAATGATCAGCTTTTGGGGATTTTCCCGGTCGATTATGGCCAAGCCGTATGTTCCCCGTACATGCGCCAGTGTCCTCCAAACTGCTTCCTCGAAAGGCACTTGTTTGCTGTATTCTTCAATGAGATGGGCCAATACTTCAGTATCAGTTTCCGAAGAAAATTTATGCCCCGCTTTTTCAAGGTCATGCTTGAGCTCCTTGTAGTTTTCAATGATCCCGTTATGAACGAGAAAAATTTTTTTCGAGCAGTCGCGGTGGGGATGGGCGTTTCGTTCGCTCGGTTTTCCGTGAGTCGCCCAACGGGTGTGGGCAATTCCCAAGTTGCCCGGAATGTCTTTCTCGTTGATTTTATTCTCAAGCTCCGCGACTTTCCCGACCGCTTTTTCGGTCACGATTCTGTCTCCGTTCGCGACCGAAAAACCGGCGCTGTCATAGCCGCGGTATTCCAGACGCTTGAGGCCGTCCATAAGAATAGGCAGAGCTTCCCTTTTTCCAATGTATCCGACGATGCCGCACATAAAAAATTAACAAGCTATACAATTATTTTGACCATCGCTAAATTCTCCATTTCAAACTGCCATTTTTCATTGCGCTAAGGACTTCTTTCAAATTTCCAACTTCCCAGTCAACATATTTCGTCCTGCTGTCATTATACCTTCCTTCTTTTCTCTTGACTAAGAAGGTGACGCTTTCCGGAAAACTTTTTTTTATTTCTTCAACTTGGTCGGCTCGATCATCCAGAAAAACAATCCTCTCTCCGCTTTTCGCCAATCTTTCAACAACTCTGGCTTTCATTTCGTCTGTGACGACTACTTTTGCAAAGTGGGAACTAAGTCTGGTATGTTTTATTTTTTTGTTCTGAAAGCCAGTGTGGCCGTACGAAATAAGGAATAATTCATTTTTATCAAAATGCCGGAGAAAATTTTTCACATCTGAAAAAACAAATTTTTTACAACTTTCCAAAAATTTCAGCATATCTCTTTTGGTTTTTTCTCCATCAATGCCAAGTTTTTTCTCAAGAAGCTTAATTTGCCGGAAAGGATCGTATTTCTTGAGGCCCTTTCTGGTAATCGTTGGATAATCTTTGTAGGTCGCCAGAAAATCTTTTTTTGAGACGCCGTTTTTCTTGAAAACGCCAACAAGACCTCTTTTGAAGGACTTCGTATTAAACAAAACATCGTCAAAATCAAGAAATATTTTCATAAAAATCTGCTCAAGCCATCGCAAAAATTAAACCTTTACTATTTTCATTATTAGCTTTGCCAGCCTATTGGAATCGTGACGGATGAGCGGTCGAATTTTGGCTATCATATCAGCTTTTGGACATCTTACCAATCCTGCACTTAACAGTTTGGCTTTTATAACCTTATAACTCCTCTTTTTTTTAGATTGTTCGCTAAACCGAACCCAGACGCCCTTGCCTTCTTGCTTCTTGTATTTTTTGAGAATATTTACGGGCGGATTTTGGGTATTATAAGTCACGTAGTTGATTCTATTCCTGCCTAAGTACTTCTCAATGATTTCAACATGGTTATCCAAATCAAAATTATCCGTCTGGCCCTTGCGATTAGTCAGATTGCAGTTATAAATCACCCTGGCTTTCGATTTTCGAATTGCCTCCTTTATTCCGTCCACCAAAAAATTCGGCAAAATAGACCCATGGGGATCACCCGGACCGATAACTATTATATCAGCTTTCTTTATTCGCTCTAGCGCTTTTTTGCAGGCTTTTACTTTCTTCTTAAGGTATATTTTTTTAATTCCAATTCTCCTGATTTCCTTATTATGATCGAGTTGTGTTTCTCCCTGAAGAATTTTTCCGTTTTTCAGTTTAACAATCAGACGCATATCTTCTTCCGAAACCGGGATTACTTCACCCCTGATATTTAGAATCTTGCCGACCTCCTCTATACCCTTTATAAAGCTCCCCCCGACTTTTTCTAGTGCCGAAATAAAAATATTGCCAAAACTGTGCCCTTTAAGCCCGCCATTTTCAAAACGATAATTCATGAGCGCCCGCATTTCCACTGACGATTCTGAAAGAGCCACAAGGCACTGGCGCACGTCTCCCGGAGGAAGCACTCCAAGCTCGTCGCGAAGGCGTCCCGTCGAGCCTCCGTCGTCCGCCATAGAAACGATTGCCGTAAGATTTACCGGATATTTCTTGAGTCCGGAAAGCAAAACAAAGCTTCCCGTTCCTCCTCCGATTGTGACGATGTTTTTGCGTTTCATAAAACCTCTTGGGATTGACAATCCGAGAATAAAAATCACAAATAACCATAATCCCCGTCGCCGTTTCCGGAAATTCGATTTCCGGAAAGTTTCACGCACTGCCTGATAAAATCCTGAAATTTCATCCGCAATTTTCCGTGGTCGTAGCGGGCGTAGCGGATTCCGTAACCGCTGTTTCCCGTCATTCTGTTTTTAGAAACCTTTATTTTCCCCTTTGTTTCGTTATAAACCTGAATAGTGAGGCCCTGCGCTTTATTTCCCGAGATTGTGTTTCCTTTCAGGGAAATTTTCGTTCCGGACATTATCATTTCGATTCCCGACTCGTCGTTGTTTCTGATATCGTTTGAGAAAATTTTTCCCCTCAATCTGGAATGAAGGTCAATTCCTTCTCCGCCGTTTCCCTGTACCTCGCAGCTTCTCACTTCGATTTTTCTCTTGAAAATATACATTCCTCTTCCACCGCTTCCCTTTACGGAACTGTTTTTCAGAGTAAATTTTCTTTTCGTCGAGTAGCTGGACCTGTCCACTTCGATTCCATTTGAGCCGGCGTCCTTAATTGAGCAGTTCGAGATAATAACTTTTGATTTTTTGTCCACTTTGACATTCACGCTGGCGTTTTCAATCGTCAGATTGCTCACCCGGCTCGAAGTCGCATAGAAACGCATTCCGTAGCTCTTTCCCTCGGCGTTCACGATAGTTTCGTGCCGATCCTCGCCAACAAGATCCGTGCCACCGGTCAGATCAATTGCTTCGTTGTAAATTCCCTTTTTTATGAAAACGCTTTTCTCTTTGAGCTTGTTGTCTTTTATATAATCAAGCGCCGCGCCGACGGTTTTAAAGGGAAAAGTTTCCGTTCCGTTTTCCGTTGCCCGGGAACTGCCCGCATCAATGTAAAAATCATACGCGCTCGCTTTAACCCCGCACCACAGGAAGCCACAGGAGTCTATCCGCATCACTTTGCTAAACAATACGGGCAGGTAAGCTCGTATAGGAGCGTGAGGCTGTGGTGCGGGGTGAACATCCGCTCTCAAAAACAAAAAAAATACAACGGGAATTAGTTTTAGTATTTTATTTCTCATTTTTACAAAAACTTTTCAATTTCCGTTTGGGCTTTTTCAAGGTCGTCAGGAGAACCGACCGAAAACCAGTGTTCGGCTGGAATTATTTTTACCTTATATTTATCTGTCATTTTGGCCACTGTCTGCGGCAAGCCATATTCGGTTTCAGTGATTTGCACTAAGTCATAGTCGAAAAAATTTTTATTGAGGGCGTAAGCGCCGGTGTTTATCAATCTTAAATCTTTCGTTTGCGGTCTTTCGATAATATCAATCAGGTTCCCCTCCTTGTCCATTTTAAATACGCCGTACTTTCTCGGATCATCAACTTCGCAGGCTAAAATAGCAAGGTTCTCACCACAGAGTTTCTCTAGATCTTTTTTATAAAATAAATCATCTCCATTTACAACTATAAATCTATCTTGGAGATAATCGCGGCAGGCGTGAAGCGCCCCGCCAGTACCATTGAGTTCCTTTTGAAAAACATATTTGATTTTCCGGCCACCAAAACTGTCGCCGAAATAATTTTGGATTCGGTCGGCGAGATAATTGACAATGATAATCACTTCCGAAATTTCCCTTGGCAAAAAAGAAAGCGTCCATTCCAAAAGCGGCTTGTCTTTGATGAGAAGCATTGGTTTTGGCATTTTGTACGTGAGCGGCCGCATTCTCGTTCCCTCCCCTGCGGCCATAATGACAGCCTGCATGATTTCTCTACGAATTACGAATCAATTACGAATATACGAATATGAAAATTTTCCAAAGCTTGGCTTTGAGGAATTTCAAGAGCGCAGCTCTTGAAAGGGAAAAGCCGAGCTTTAGGAAAATTACACTACGAAGTTGATCAACCTATCCTTCACAAATATAACTTTTTGGATATTTTTTCCTTCCATATATTTTATAACTTTCTTGCTTTCGAGCGCCAGCCTCTTCGCTTCTTCTTCCTTGACACCGGCAGGAGCTTTTATCTGGTCGCGAAGTTTGCCGTTTATCTGAATTATAAGCGTAATTTCCTCATCTTTCACTAATTTCGGGTCATACTCCGGCCATTTTTCAAGAAATATAGAATCCTTGTGGCCAAGCTGCTGCCAAAGTTCTTCGGCGATGTGGGGGGCGAAGGGAGCAAGAAGAGAATTGAGAATTGAGAATTGAGAATTGAGAATGTTTTTTTGCTTTTCCATTTCGTTCACCAAAATCATCATCGCTGAAATCGCCGTATTGAACCGCAGATTTTCAATGTCTTCAGTAACTTTCTTGATGGTTTTGTTTAACAAAATTTCTAACTTATTGTTCGTTGATCCTTGATCATTGATCATTGATTTTAATTTCCACACTTTTTCTAAAAACCTCTTGAGCCCGATAATGCTCTTCGTATTCCAACTCTTGCTGTCCTCCAGCGGTCCCATGAACATTTCATAAAGCCGCAAAGTGTCCGCGCCGAATTTTTCGACAATTTCGTCGGGATTTATGACGTTTTCGAGCGACTTTGACATTTTCCGCCCGTCTTCGGCCAGCACGATTCCCTGATGACGCAGTTTTTTGAAAGGTTCGTCGAAATCAATATAGCCGTGTTTGTGTAAAGCTTTCGTAAAAAATCTGGAATAAAGAAGATGCAAGACCGTGTGCTCGGCTCCGCCGATATATAAGTCAACCGGCAGCCATTTTTTTATTTTCGCCTCATCAGCGAATTCTTTTTCGTTTTTCGGATCCGCAAACCGGAAAAAATACCAGCTTGAGCAGACAAAAGTGTCCATCGTGTCCGTCTCCCGTTTTGCCTCTCCCCCGCATTCCGGGCAAGTTGTGTTCACAAAATCGGGATTCGTCCCGAGTGGCGAAGTCCCCTTGGGGCGATAATCTTTCACTTCGGGAAGAAGAACTGGCAAATCTTTTTCCGGAACGGGCTGCCAACTGCACTTCTCGCAAAAAATCATCGGGATTGGCGCGCCCCAATAACGCTGGCGGGAAATCAGCCAGTCACGGAGTTTATAAGTTGTCTTTCTTTCTCCTAAATTATTTTTCTCCAGCCATCTCGCCATTTCCTCGCGGGCTTTTTCGGACGTCAGATTGGAATATTTTTCGGAATTAACTAATATGCCATCATCAATGAAGGCAGCTTTTTCAACTGATGAAATTTTGTTTTCGTTTTTTATGACTTCCTTTATTTCCAGTTTGTACTTTTTCGCAAACTCAAAATCCCGTTCGTCGTGGGCCGGAACGGCCATCACCGCGCCGGTGCCGTAGGTCGAAAGGATGTAATCGGCGACAAAAATCGGGACGGCTTCGTTTGTGAAAGGATTGACGGCTTTGAGACCTTTAATTTCCACTCCCGTTTTCTCTTTCGCGAGATCCGTGCGCTGAAGATCGGTTTTCTTTTTCGCCTGCACGATATATTTTTCGACTTCGTTGAGATTTGAGATTTGAGATTTGAGATTTGAGATTAACTCATTTTCTGGAGCAATGACACAATATGTACAACCATAAATAGTATCCAGGCGAGTGGTAAAGACTTCTAGGTTATCTCTCCTAAGGCTAAGCCTTAGGAGTCCCGAAGGCTTAGCCTTAGAATTCAGCTTGATTTCGAATCTGATGATAGCTCCTTCGCTCCTCCCTATCCAATTCTTCTGCGCCGTTTTTGTCGACTCCGGCCAGTCAATTTTGTCGAGACCCTTGATCAGCTCATCGGCAAAATCGGTGATGCGGAAAAACCACTGCTCCATATCTTTCTGAATCACCTGATTTTTACACCGTTCGCAAATTCCGCCTTCCGCTTGTTCGTTCGCAAGAACCGTCTGGCAGGATTCGCACCAGTTTACTTTCGCTTTTTTTCGGTACGCCAGTCCGTTTTTGTGCAAAAATAAAAAGAACCACTGGGTCCATTTGTAATAGTTGGGGTCAGAAGAATCAATTTCACGAGACCAGTCGTAGGAAAAGCCAAGACTTTTTATCTGACGAGTAAAAGTCTTTATATTTCGCTGGGCAACTTCGGCTGGATGAGCTTTGATGCTGATAGCATAATTCTCCGTCGGCAGGCCAAAAGCATCCCAACCAACGGGATGAAGAACATTTCTCCCTTTCATTCGCAAATAACGGGAATAAATATCCGAAGCCGTATAATTTTCCACATGCCCCATATGAAGTCCATCTCCCGAAGGATAGGGAAACATATCGAGGCAGTAGAATTTGGGCTTTTCTGATTTTTTAATCGCTTCGGTAAGCTCGGGATGTTTTTCCCAATATTCTTGCCATTTTCTCTCAACTTTTTGAGGATTATATTTTGGCATAAATATCAATTTCTACTTCCTTACTTTATCGCATCCGAGAATTTTTTTCAAGAAAAAAGATCCGGCATTTCCACCGGACCCATAACTGAAAAATATTATTCAACCCGCACAAATTCCACATTCTCTCCCTCGTCTGAAACTGATTTGTCGGCCAGAGGCTGATCCGCCTTTGGCGGAAAATTTTTAATTTGAAATTTGAAATTCTACTCAATCCTCATTCCCCTCCTCGTCAGATGTTTTCTCGCCACTTTGATCCGCGCCAGATTTTTTTCCAAAATCGCCGCGGCGGTCGCGTATTCAGTCTCGTCAGCCCGTATTTTTTCTTCTTTGAGTCTTTCTGCCCGGGCTTTAGCCTCTTCCGCTCTTTTAATGTCAATTTCTTCCGCCCTTTCCGCCGTATCCGCCAGAATCGTCATCTCATTTTTCCGAACCTCTATCATCCCGCCCGAAACCGCCATGGCGATTTCCTCGCCGCCTTTTCTCACGTCAAGCTCGCCCGGAACCAGAATGGAAATCAGGGGAATATGATTCGGAAGAACGGTAATCTCGCCGTCAGCCGTCGGAAGGGTGATTTGGTCGATTTCGTCCTCATAAACGGTGCGTTCGGGAGTGACGATTTTGAATTTAATTTTTAACTTCATTTATTGAACCTTTCATATAAAAACTCTGCTCCGGTTTGTCGTCGTGTTTTCCGTCCAGAATTTCCTTGAAGCCGCGGATGGTGTCGGAAAGTTTCACGTAGCGGCCTTCGGTTCCGGTGAACTGCTCGGCCACGAAAAAGGGTTGAGACAGGAATTTTTGGATTTTTCTGGCGCGCGTGACAGTGAGTTTGTCCTCGTCAGAGAGTTCTTCAACGCCGAGAATGGCAATGATATCCTGCAAATCTTTGTATCTCTGCAAAACTTTTTGCACTCCGCGGGCGACTTCATAATGTTCAACGCCGACGATTTTCGGATCAAGAATCGTTGAAGACGAATCAAGCGGATCAACGGCTGGATAAATTCCGAGTTCGGTTAGCGCGCGTGACAACACCACTGTCGAATCAAGATGCCCGAAAGTCGTCGCCGGCGCCGGGTCAGCCAGGTCGTCGGCCGGAACATAAACGGCTTGCACGGATGTAACCGATCCTTTCTTGGTGGAAGTGATGCGCTCCTGAAGCCGCCCCATATCTTCGGCCAGCGTCGGCTGATATCCCACCGCTGAAGGAATGCGCCCGAGAAGCGCGGATACTTCCGATCCGGCTTGAGTGAAGCGGAAAATATTGTCAATAAAAAACAAAACGTCTTTCCCTTCCTCGTCGCGGAAATATTCGGCCATCGAGAGAGCCGAAAGTCCGACTCTTTGCCTTGCTCCGGGCGGTTCGTTCATTTGGCCGAAGACAAGCGTAGTCTTCGAAAGCACGCCCGATTCTTTCATTTCATAATATAAATCGTTCCCCTCGCGGGTCCGCTCGCCCACTCCGGCGAAAACCGAGTACCCCCCGTGTTCGGTAGCGATGTTCCGGATAAGTTCCTGAATAATAACCGTTTTCCCCACGCCTGCGCCGCCGAAAAGGCCGATTTTTCCGCCTTTCAGGAACGGACAAATAAGATCAATGACTTTGATTCCGGTTTCCAGAATCTCGGTTTCGGTGGACTGGTCGGTAAAAGCCGGCGTTGGGCGGTGAATCGGATAGTGCTTCTTGGCCTTGGCTTTTTCCATTCCGTCAATCGGCTCACCGAGAAGATTGAACATTCGTCCCAGGGTCTCTTTCCCGACCGGAACGGAAATCGGCGCGCCGGTGTCGATGACTTCCATTTGGCGCTTGAGTCCGTCGGTCGAACCCATCGCCACAGCCCGGACTTTGCTCCCGCCGAGATGCTGGTGGGTTTCAAGAATTAATTTTTCTTTTTCGTTCAATTTAACTTCCAGCGCCGAGTAAATTTCGGGAAGATCTTTTTCGAATTCCACATCGACGACGGGGCCAATTACTTGACTAATTTTACCCTTATTCATAATTTTATATCAAACATTAAATAGCAAGTAGAAAAAATACATAGTAAAAATCAAATAGATTATCTTTTTCCTTTAATTGTCAATATACTCGATGCAAAAATATTTGAATATTCGTTCAGCTCGTTGAGAAACCACTTAACTTTTTCTGGTTTTGTCCTTTTGCTGTCCCGCAATAATGCTAACCACATTTTACTCTCGTTAGTTGATTTCAATGAATGATTGAGAAAATTAGCAAAATCTTTTTTTGAACTGGCGCATTGACCTTCGACATAATTCGCTAAAATGCTCGTTCCGCTTCTTAACAACTGGTCACTAATTCTCCTTGAGACATTATCGTTTGACAACTTATCAATAAATTCAATCAGCTTCAATGTAAAACTATATAATCTTTTCTTGAAATTGTCCCTCAACTTTTCTTTTTCTTTTTGCATTTTACTATGTATATTTGCTATTTGCTTTTTGCTATTTCATATATCATTCCTCCAGCGCTGCTCGTCCCGCGCTGATTTCCGCGATCTCCTGCGTGATGCCGGCTTGGCGAAGCTGGTTGAAAATAAGCGTCAAATTGCTGACCATATCCTCCGCCGCGTCCGTCGCGTTTCGCATCGCCACCATCCGGGCCGATTCTTTCGAGGCGTTTGATTCCAGAATGGCGTGATAGATTTGCATTTCAACCAGCCGCGGCCAGATGCTTGCCAAAACTTCCCTGGGAGCCGGCTCAACTTTATATTCAATTCGCTCTCTCGCGAGGCCGACTTCCTCTGCCAGCATATCCATATCGGCCAATTGCTTTTCAATGTCAACTTTGGAAATAGGAAGAATCTGGCGCAGTTTTGCCTGCTGATTGATGGTGGAAATGTAATCCGAATAAACAATCACCACTTTGTCATATTTCTCGGCTTGATATTCGTCCATCACCAGCCTTGCCAGCGGCCGGACATCTTCGGCTTTCGGGAGATACGACAAATCATCGAAAGTGGCAATAATATTTTTCCCGAGTTTTCGAACGGCGCTGGCCCCTTTTTTGCCGATGGTGACAAAATCAATAACAATTTCCTCGTCGGGAGTTTTTGATTCGATCCGCTGATTGCCAACTCGGTTGATCTTGAGAGAACCCGGATTTTTCACCTGCTCGATCACTTTTTTCATAAGCTGTGAATTGAATCCGCCGCAGAGCCCGCGGTTGGGGGTGACGACAATCATAAGAATTTTTTTCACTTCCCGAACCGCCAGCAGTCCCGTCCGGTATCTTTCAAAGGCTTCGGCCAGATTGGTGAGTATGTTCCAGGCGCTGTGGGCATAAGGACGAATCGCCAAAACCGCCGCCACCGCCCGGCGCATCTTCGAAGCGGCCACCATTTCCATGGCGCGGGTGATTTTTTTTGTGTTATTCACCGATTTTATTCGGCGCCTGATTTCGCAAGATCCTCGAGCCATTTCCTAAAGTTGAACTTTAGGAGCTCCTAAAGTTCAACTTTAGGAAGCCCCGTAAACTTCCTTATACTCCTCAATCGCTTTTTTAAGTTTTCTCTCAACTGCTTCCGCCAATTCTCTTTTCTCCGCGATTAATTTCAAAACATCGCTCTTCATTTCTTTCATAAATTTATGAAATTCTTCTTCCCATTTTTGCACTTTTTCCACCGGGATGTCGTCGAGATATCCGTTGGTTAGCGCGTACAAAATTGCCACCTGCTCGGCAACCAGCATGGGAACATACTGATCCTGCTTCAAAACCTCTACCGTCCGCCGGCCGCGTTCGATTTGCTTGCGCGTCGCCTCATCAAGATCGGAGCCAAATTGGGCAAAGGCTTCCAGCTCCCGGAATTGAGCCAGATCCAGCCGCAATTTCCCGGCTACCTTTTTCATGGCTTTGATTTGAGCGGCACTTCCCACGCGTGAAACGGAAAGGCCGACATTGAGAGCCGGCCGGATGCCTTTGTAGAATAAATCCGATTCAAGATAAATCTGCCCGTCGGTAATGGAAATTACGTTCGTCGGAATATAGGCCGATACGTCCCCGGCTTGGGTTTCAATGATCGGGAGCGCGGTGAGAGAACCGCCGCCGTGGTCTTCGTTGAGTTTTGCCGCCCGCTCCAGAAGCCGCGAGTGAAGATAAAATATGTCTCCCGGATAGGCTTCCCGTCCCGGCGGGCGCTTGAGAAGCAGCGAAACCTGCCTATACGCCCAAGCATGCTTGGAAAGGTCGTCGTAAATGACGAGAACGTCTTTTCCCTGATCCATAAAATATTCTCCGATCGCACAGCCGGCGTAGGGCGCGATGAATGAAAGCGCCGCCGGATCAGACGCCCCCGCCACGACGACGAGAGTGTGATCCATAGCTCCATATTTTTCGAGCTCGGCTACGATGCGGGCCACTTTTGATTCTTTCTGACCGATGGCGACATAGATGCAGATAACACCCTGATTATGCTGATTGATAATCGTATCAATCGCGAGGGCCGTTTTCCCGGTCTGCCGGTCGCCGATAATGAGTTCTCTCTGCCCCCGCCCGATGGGAATCATGGAATCAATGGCTTTGATGCCGGTCTGAAGCGGAGTTTTCACCGACTCGCGGGTGATGACACCCGGCGCAATTTTTTCGATTGGGTAAAATTTTTCTGCCTTCACTTCACCCTTGCCGTCAATTGGTTCTCCAAGAGAATTAATAACACGCCCGATCATTCTTTCACCGACCGGCACCGACAAAATTTTCCCGGTTGATTTCACGACGTCTCCTTCTTTGATTTTTTCGTATTCTCCCAAAATCATCGCCCCGACTTGGTCTTCTTCAAGGTTAAGCGCCACTCCGTATATAGCCTCCGTTCTTAAAGCCGAGCTTTGGGAATGGCTGAATTCAAGCATTTCACCCGCCATCGCATCGGAAAGTCCGCTGATTCTCGCGATCCCGTCGCCAACTTCGATTACTTTCCCAACTTTTTCCGTTTTCGTCTCGGCCTTGAAGCCGGCGATTTGTTTTTTGAGTTGATCAATAATATAATCTTTGTTCATAATAATACTATATTGTCATTCCGACCGATCCGCCCTCTGGGCGGGGAGTGGAGGAATCTGCGTGCGTATGCAATGGCTTGCTATTGGATTATGAACGCAGATCCCTCGGCTACGCTGCGCTTCGCTCGAGATGACAAAATAAACAATATTTAATTAGCTAATATTTTTTTCAACTCTCCTAATTTCCCCCTCACGCTTCCATCCCTCACCTCATCCTCAACTTTTATAATCACTCCTCCCTTAACGCTCTCGTCTATAATGTTGTTTATAATCACTTCTTTCGCGCCGTATTTTTCTTTCACAAAATACTTTACTTCTTTCGCGAGCGACTCGTCCATTTTTTTCCGCGTAATAACTTCCGCTTCAACGATTCCTTTTTTTTGATTATATACTTTTCCAAATTGCTCAATGATTTTGTCCGCCAGTTTCAGTTTCCTGTCTTTAATTATAAATTCAGCAAAGTGCCCGACGGACTTTTCGACTTCGGTTTCCGACTTTTTGTCCGTGAAATCGTATAGGGTCTGGGCGAATTGTTTTGGAGTAATGCGCATAAATATCTTGTCATTCCGACCGACCCGCCGCGGCGGGGAGTGGAGGAATCTGCATGCATTAGCTAATGGCTAGCCACTGATTATGAACACAGATCCCTCGACTGCGTCTCGACTATTCGTCGGGACTTCGCTCGGGATGACATACTATGAAATACTTTTTTCAATAATTTCTCTATCTTTTTTCGAATCAACTTTTTCTTCAATAACCTTCTCCGCCGCCATTGCCACCAGTCCTCCAATCTCGGATTTTATTTCTCCGATTGTTTTTTTCTTCTCCCGTCCGATCTCGGCTTTCGCGTCAGCGAGAATTTTCTTTGCCTGCGTCTTCGCCTCGGCCGCAATTTCTAACTTCGATTTTTCCGCTTGCGTATGCGCTTTTTCGACAATAACTTTGAAATCCGCCCGGGCTTTTTTCAAGATTTCTTTTTGTTTTTCTTCGCTTTTTTCAAGATTTTTCCGGGCGCTCTCGGCGTCTTTCAGACCCTGCTCGATTTTCTTCTGGCGCTTTTCGAGCATCGCCACAATCGGCCCATAAGCGAATTTATACAAGACGAACAATAAAACCAAAAAATTTACAATCTGCGCGATCAATAATTTCCAGTCAATGCCTAGTTTTGTGAATAACTCTTGCATAATTTTCTATATTATCCTCCTCCCCTGCCCGAGGGGAGGTGTCCCGCCTTGGCGGGACGGAGGGGTGGGAGAAATTAGAGGCAAGGTGCTGTAATTTTTTTTAAACAACACCACCCCTCTAGCTCCCCTCCTCAACTGAGGAGGGGAGGATGTGAAACTAAACAAACTTAATAATCAACGCTACCACAAGTGCGTAGATCGCGATGGCTTCGGTGAAAGCGATCGCGAGAATCATCGCCGTCTGGATTTTGGGAGCCGCTTCCGGATTTCGGCCGATGGCTTCCATCGCTTTGGCCGCCAGCTTCCCGATTCCGAGAGCCGGCCCAAGCGCGCCGATGCCGATAGCGAACGCCGCCGCCGCCGATTTGGTCGAGGCCAAGTCTCCGAAGAAACCGACTGCCGCCTGCACGGCCTCTTGGCCTGCGTTTGGATCAACTGCCATAATTGTTTTTCTTTCTTGTCCTCTTATATCGTCTTGTGAAATATTTTTAGAGACGGATAAGCCGACAAAAAGATTTAATTTAAAATTTAAAAATCAAAATGGAAAATGACAATTCAAAATGCAAAATTTTTCGTTATTCTTGTTTTTCAGGCATTTTTAATTTTACACTGTCATTTTTCATTTTGAGATTTTCATTTTCAACTTTCAATGCGCCGCTTCCGTCGCCGCCATTTTGAGAAAAACCAGCGTCAGCATCGAGAACACAAGCGCCTGCATGAATCCGACGAAGAGCTCCAGAAACAAAAACGGCAACGGCGCGAAATACGGAACCAGAAACAGCATTACCATCAAGAGTACTTCACCGGCAAATATGTTTCCGAATAACCGGAAGGAAAATGATATCAGTTTGGCCACTTCCGAGACGAGCTCGAGAACGCCCACGAATGTCCCGACGAAATATGGTTTCGCAAAAGGGCTCACGAAAAACTTTCCGGCGTATTTTCCGATTCCGATGGCCGCGATGCCGAGAATTTGGGCGGACATAACGCTTATGATCGCCAGCGCCAAAGTCATATTGAGATCTGCCGATCCGCTCCGAAAAAGCGGGACGAGAATTTCTTTTCCTTCGTGCGTTTCGCGAAGACCGATGGTCCCCATCCCGGGAACAACTTCCACCCAATTAGACAAAATCACGAAAATGAAAATGGTCGCCACCAGCGGAAAAAATTTCTTCGACTGCCGCCGGTCCTGCGTCACGGAGTCCACCAAATTTAAAAGGGCTTCCAGCACCGATTCGACCATATTTTGAAAGCCCCTTGGGATCAAATGAACTCTTGACTTCAGTATAGCCGACGCCGCGATGATGAGCAAACTGACAAGCAAAGTCACCACAATGGTGTTTGTGACAGGAAATGAGCCAATATGGAAAAGTGGTTCGGCGGCGAGGGAAATGTTCACGTTGAAATTTTGAATTTCGAATTCTGAATTTTTAATGAAATTCAAATGCTCTAATTTTGAAACATTCGAAATTCAGTCATTCAGATTTGATTCGAAATTTGAAATTAAAAATTCAAAATTTAATTCAGAAACTTCTTGGTTTTTTGATATACCATCCAGCTTGTTACTCCAATCGAAAGTAAAATTCCAAAAAGCAGAAGAAACGGCGTTGTCCCGAGTTTTTTGTCGAGATACCGGCCGGCGAGAGCAAAAACAACCAAGGGAATAGCGATTGTATAGCCTAGTTGCCAGGCAAGGGAGACAGCGCTCCAGGACTTCTCTGGTTTTGAAGTTTTTTCTTTTTCCACGCTCTCATTTTGGCAGGAAAAAGGGGAAAAGTCAACAATTAAAATCCGCGAAATTCTTTTCTTTTCCGGTAAAGTTCTTCCGTCAATCCGCCTTCCTTTTCGTGCTTGGTTTTCAGGCTTTCGACTTGGCGGTTCAGCAGATATGTCGCCTGGTGACAGAGAGTGAGGAGAAAATTGGCGGCGTCTTCTTGAACTTGAGGAAGCGGAAGCTTCTCAAGCTCTCGTAAGTTTCTTAAGTGACTTAAATTTCTTACGAGCGTTGCGCTTCGCGCCCGCAAGGCGCGAACTCGCGGGTCATCCTTTTCCCACTGCGCCAATCCCCGCTGGCGCAAAAAATCTTCGAGGTCCCCGATCAACTCTTCGATGGAACTTTTGGCAATGCCCGTGAGCTTGATGCAAACCTTGAGAGAAGTGGTCAGGTTGTCCGAGCCTTCGACAATGTTTTGCTTTCCGGAACGCGCCGCGCCTTCCATTTGCTCTTTGAGCTTCCAACTTTTGATCCATTTTTGGCGAAACTCAACCGTCCGGTCGTAAATCAAAACCGAAAACCAGAAAGTGAAAAGTTTCTTGTAGGGTTGACTCATTTCGTAAGTTAAGAGACTTAAGTTTCCTAGGCGTTTTTTCTTTTTTTCAAGCCAAATAACGTGATTTTTCGGCCTTGCCGTACCAGCAGAGGCCCGCTTCCTGGCGCGAGAACGGGTTTTTGCTTTGCTTATGAGTTTTAACGGGAATAATTTCCGGGAAAACCGGACGGGTTCTCCTCTCCCCATCTTTTCCAGGCTTTGTGAAGATTTCGAATCTTGACGCGCACGGTTCCGTAGCGGCGGATGATTTCGGTGAGAGCGGTTTTGTCTTTTTCGTCCGAAGCGAAAATGTCGCGCGCCTGTTCGAGATGGACGATCATCCAGTCGCATCTTTGCAGAATTTCTTCCATCCGGCGCATAGCTCCCGGGCGGTCTTCGTATCTCTGCGAATGGGCGCGGGCGATCTGGGCCGGAATGTCGAGGGCCATCTCGATGACCTTCTTTTCCGTTGGATAATTTTTGTCCTTCAAAATTTCGGGAACAAGCCGCACGACCTGCGCCGCCGACTCCTGCGTTTTCTGATATATCTCCAAATCGCGGAATCCCCGCACCGGTTTCTTTTTTATGAATCGGGTTTTGCGGAACATATTTTTCTCAAAGCCAAGTTTTTTAATTCTCAACTATTTTTTCCGTATGGGTGATTTCTTTTTTTGTTTCTTCTTCCCTCCCCCTTTTTCCCCGGCCTCTTTTTTTCTTTTTGTAGACGACGTGGAGCGGGAAAAATTCGTAATAATTTTTTTCGTCGAACCACGCGCATTTGAAATCGAAGAGGCGCAAACCCGTGAGGCGGGAAAGCGCGAGGGCGTAGAATGTCAGCTGGGCGACCGGCCGGGCACTGCCCGCGTTCGGCTTGTAGTCGAGGATGTGGACGGACTTGTTGCGGATCTGGATGAAATCAATATGGCCGGTGATCGTACGCTCCATCTCGAACGGAATATCGAATTTGAGATTGTCTCTCATCCAGTCGTAGTCTTCCCTCTCGAAAAATACCGGCACTTCGGTCGCCACCGTCACGGAATCGTTGGCGAGCATAAATTTCTGCAAAGCGTCGTGGCGCCATTTGTTGTCGGCGACGGCCTGCAAAACCAATTGCGCGAGTTGCGTCGCGCGGTTCTGCTTTTCCGTGATTCGCACTTCGTGCAAATCCATTTCGGCTTTGATCTCGGACGAGCGGTCGGACTCTTTGAAAAGATAGTGCGGGCAGTCGGTGGCGATGGAATCGAGATATTCCCGCAGAGGAGCGAAACGGTAGTGCCCGAATTCCTGAAGAGCGAGGGCGATCTTGGCGCGGTGATAGCGGAAACGATAGATCTGGCGATGATACATCTGGAAACTTTGGACGACCTGCGCGGGAGAATAAATTTTGAGGCCGAAGTCGCGCAGGCGGCCGTAGGAGCAAAGGTCGGAGAGTTCTTTGACCCAGTGCGAGATGGTGGACGAATCAACTTTCACGCCATAGCTCCGTTCCAGAAACTTCGCCGATTCTTCGAGGGAAAATCCGACGTTATAGTAGCTCACGCCGTCGAGGATCATCCGGGTCGGATATTTTTTCCCTTTGATCTTCTTTCCGGTGAACGTGCGTCCGCAGTCCTGGCAGAGATAAAGCTGGACTTCTTCGAGTTTGTTGCGGCGCTTGCCCCGCTTCACGATGTTCCGGCTCATGCAATACACGCACGCCGACATCGCGGCGATTTCGGAAATCTTGACGTCTTGTTTTTCGGCGCTCTCATTTGCCGCCGAATCATCCGAAGCGGGCGGATTAATTTCTGAACTTTCCGGCGGCGAACCCTCCAGTTTTTCTATTTTTTCTTGTTTTGTTCCCTCCTTCTTCTTCATCAGTTTTGATTCAAAAACTGCGTTCTTTTTTGAAAAGATTTTCTCTAAACCCGCCTTCACGGACAAATTGTTCTCCCATCCAGCGAAGTTTCTGATCGAGGAGCTGATTGGTCTGGTTGATGAGGCAAATCATCGCGTTGGCGGCATGTTCGGGATTCGAAATATAATTTTTATAAACTTCGTTCATTAATTTTATCTCACGATTTTCTAATCATTTCTCTGTCATCTCACGAAAAAAATGCTAAATTTAGTTCAATGTCCGGCTTTTTTCCAAAGCTAAGCTTTTTCCTTGTCAGCTTACGCCTCCAATATCCTCAAAGCTTAGCTTTTCGAACCCTTTTTCCTCATTCGTGATACAAAACTGGAGCGGGAAATTGACAAAGGAGTTAAATATCTCCGAAAATCACCCAAATCTCACGACTCTGCAAGGGTATTTCTCACGAGTTTTCAAAAAAACGGGGGTACGGCGCGACTTCGTGATATGGAAACGGGGCAAAAAATAGGCCTTTCATCCGCCCTGAATCGGAATTTTTTCTTTTTTAAGGCTCGACCTTAAAAAGGATTATCTTACAATCAGCCAATTGAACTCCAAATTATCCGCGAGCGGATCGCCATCGAGTTCCACGGTAAAACTCTCTCCCTCTTTCACTTTGGCCATATCAACATACAAACTTCCGCCGGAAAGTTTTCCGAGGGGGGTGATGTATATTTTCGCTCCGGCGAAGGCCTCGGAGGTCAAAATTTCTTTCGCGGTTTTTCCGGCTTCAAGAGTTTCTTTCCCGGAAGTTTTGTTCCCCAGCTTCAAGCTCTCGGCCCCCAAAACGCGGGCGTTCAGCTCGCCGTCGAGAGTGAATATACTTTTTCCGTCGGGACCGACAGCGGCAGACAGATCGGCGTCGAATTTTTTAAGCGCGGGGGAAAGATCAAGCGGACCGGAAACACCCGAGCCGGAAAGCGTCCCCACCTCGAGCGCGGCAAGGCGCGCTTCATGATCGTTGATCCGCGAAACGATCATAGACTCGGTTTCAACCATCGTGCCGACAGTGGCGGTCAATTCGCTCAAATTTCGCCCCAAATCGGCCGTATTCGACTCGAGAGACGAGATTTGAGAGTTGAGAGATGCGAGTTGAGATTCGCTGGCAGTCGCGCGATTATCAAGATTTGTGAGCGAGCCTGAAATTATATTCAATTTGTCGTCCAGTGAGATATTTTTGTCATTCAGACTTTGAAATTGATTTGAAATTTGAAATTTGAAATTTGAAATTTCCCCTTGCTGCTCCTGCAAACCCTTGAGAGCGAAGAGGCCCATCTTTTCGTATTTCAATCCGTGGGGAGTTCCGTCGGGATTGTAGGTTACCAAATCGGGGAGGACGCCGTTCACTTCTTCGGCGATCATTCCGAAGTCGGCCATGCCTGGAGTCGAAGTTTTGTTGTTCCAGTCGAACCGCACAGCGCGAAGATCCATAATTTTTGAAAGGATGGGTTCCATAGTTTCGATGTTGGTTTTGTAACGAAGGCTCGAGGTGCTGTCGGCCAGATCGCCATTCGCGTCGCGATATACGGCGACCGCGCCGCCGGCTCCGGTGATGAGCGCGCCCATGCGGATAGAGCCGTTGACCTCGAGTTTGCGATTCGGACTCGTCGTCCCGATGCCGACGTTGCCGTCA
>Ga0210016_1000191_pt1 | contig 49819 bp, 53 predicted proteins | sample CryGeyCG2014_300_FD_185454 | JGI IMG/M metagenome (GOLD analysis project Ga0210016, IMG submission 185454) | Groundwater microbial communities from aquifer - Crystal Geyser CG02_land_8/20/14_3.00 (SPAdes) (version 2) | ecosystem: Environmental > Aquatic > Deep subsurface > Groundwater | place...
TTGGCAGGCCCAATTGCAATCAGTACCACAAAAAGAATTGGCAGGTATAAATTTTGAAGAATCAATCGTATAATCGCAAGGTTCATCTGCGTCTTTTTTTTGATTTCCACATTTATTTATAAAACAACCACCCGTATCAAAATTACAATCTATTCCGCATTTTAATATCCCTCCACCTGAAAATCCTTTTGACTGACAGGTGACGGCAGCAGGAACTCCTAATTTTGGTTCGCACTGTTCATCAGCATCTAGTTTTCCATCTCCGCAAAGAAGTTTACCTTTTTGATAAATATAATTCCAGCAACCAGTAACTTTAGTGGCAGAAACTGTGATTGGCCCTTCGCCTAAAGGATTCCCGACTAAAACAAAAGGAGATGATTCAAAATTAACTAAAAATTGATAGCCTTGTCCGCCGGCCGAAACATTATATTTATAAACCTGTGAACCACTAGGACAAACAAAATAATTTTTAAAAGGATTATAACAAGTTCCTTGCCATTGATAATTGACATCAGTAGTGCTGGTGGTTGATTCAGCACAGGGACCTTCAAATTTATTAAGTGGATCAACAGACAATGACTGACCTGCTTCTTTGGCCAGAGTTTGAGACCAAGAAGGCCAACGGCTAGTACTTTCAGTCGACACATAAGTTCCTGAGAGAAGAGTGGGGTATGATCCTTTTCTTCTAAAAACTCCTTCTAAAATATCAATCGTTGATTGTAGGTCGTGGATTCTTAAAATGTCTCTTTGCAACTTAACTTTTTCGTTTGAATCAGTGATGTTAAGATTAAACTTCCAATTAGAAATTAATTGATTAAAAATTTCCACAGTCGATGGTTGGGCGTTATCATTGTAGGAAAGCACGTAAACCAAAGGGGTTATTTCTTGAGGCGTCTTATCCTTATCTACTTTTAAAGCACCAACATAGACGGTTCTCCCTTCTCTTAAGGCCTCATATCCATCAACCATTAAAGCTTGAGGAGCGCCAGGATTGGGAACGGTTTTACGGTACCACTTTGAAATTGTCAGATAATCTGGATTAGGAAAAGAACGCAAACCAATCACATCATTTTCTGAAGTAAAAAAAAGATTTAATTTTTCAATCGGCTGAGCACCAGTTGGCTTAGTTAATTCTGGCAAAATTGTTTGAGCCAAAACTTTCCCGACAGATGCCCCTCTTTTAAATTTCTCAACTTTGTCCCGACAATACTCTAATCTCATCTCCCCCCTCGGTGAACTCGGGACTTCGTCCTTCGAAGAACTCAGGACTCCGCCTACCTCATAAATCCAAGGATATTGACATCCTTTTTCTATTATTTTTGGTTTTTCTTTCTGGGTTAAAAAAATCAAGCCTAAACTAACCATTAAGACAAAAAAAAGTATCAGTCCCAAATTTTTTTTATTTAGACCTTTTGCCATAAAACTATTAACTAATGACCATATTATAACTTAAATTCAAAATTTTAGCAACTCCAACGTCCTACTGACTAGATGGACAATATTTTAATTTAGTTTCAGTGTCTTTTTGATAAATCCAAGGAGCAAAACATTTATTATCTATCCCCCAACAACAGTCATCAGTTTCACAATTATCTTGTTTGAGATAACCATAACAAGAAGCACATTTGCTGTCACCATTACAACCCTGAAGGCAACAAGTCCCCCCACAATCAGTTTGTGAAGGGAGAGCGCAAGGATCACATTTAGTTCCCTGACAGGAAGTAACGGTTCTGCCGTCAGGACATTTAAAATCTTGACAACCAGTCGCTTGAGAACAACAACTGATTCCACATTGAATTTGATCTGGATCGCATTTTGTACAATCCGGATTACCTTTAGCAAGACAATTCGTACCGCTTCCTTTCAAACGCCAACAACAGACTGAATCATTATTGCAATTTTCTTTTTGACTATATTTTCCCGCGCAATATTTTATAATATCAGAAGTACATTTACAATCATTGCCACAAACAAAACCTGAAGCGCAAGTACCTGGTTGACAGCCATCTGTTTTTAAATCAGTATCGCAAAGATCGCCTTCGCCTCCAGGGCATTTACTATCTTTACAAATACTAGCGCCATGACAGCAAACGCCTCCACAAGTTACCCCATCAGTACAGACAATATCATCACATAAACCTTTTCCATCGTTTCCTTGAGGATTTTTACAAGTCTCGGACTCCGAACAACAAGAAAGCCCGCAAGCAACCGAATATACCGGATCAGTACAAGTTGAAGGGCATTTACCTCCCACACAAGACTGAGAACAACAGATTTGATCACCCGCACACCAACTCTTAGGTGTAGTACAATTGGGATTATCTGAACATTTATTTTGGCTGGCATCCAAACACGTACCTGAACAACAAGAATTGCCACAAAGAGTTTGGCCTACCGCGCATTGAGGAGTTGGGCAAGAACCATTGTCGCATTTTGTGGCTCCAGAACAACAAACTCCTCCGCAAGTTGGACCATCGCAATTTATTTCATCACATTTGCCAAAGCCTTTGTTTCCTTGAGGATCTTTACAACCTTGAGTCTGAGAACAACAAGAAGGACCACATTTAACCGGATATTCTGAATTGCATTGAGGGGGACAATCACTATTGGGGCTAACTAAACATTTATTTTTTGTTTTTCCCCAACAACAGGTACTTTCTTTATTACAAGAAACAGGTTCAATTTTTACAGAGCAATAAAGGTTGCACTGCTTATTTGTAATGCCACCGCTATGACATTTCGCGTCTGCTCCCCAACAGCAATTATTCTTCCCTCCTCCACAATTTTCTTTAGTATATTGATTGCAAAAATTTTCGCACTTGCCTCCATCACTCCCTTGGGTATAACAACTCTCCCCTCCCCAACAACAACTGCCCAAACAACTAGCTTGATCTAAATTTTGACAATAAGAATTACACTCCTTAGCACCTTGACCATAACAAGCAATACCTCCCCAACAACAAAGACCATCACTCTCGTCCTCACAAGAACTTTGAACTGGATATGTATCATGACATTGGCAATCAACCAGCCGATGACAAGTACCTTCCAAGCAACACTTTTCACTACAATCGTCAGCCACTCTACAAGGCAGACCAACGTCGCTGGTGCCAAACTGCCATTTGAACGGAGCGGCCAATTTATTTTGACAAAGATCCTCGATATTTTGAATGGTGACTGTGTAAGTAGTGACTGGCTCTAATAAATTATTTCCTTCGGGAGTTAAAGTAAATCCATCCTCATCTACTTCTGCTTTCCAAAATCCTTTTTCTAAAATACTGGTTGCTCCGGTTTGCTTATTCTTTTTTTCAATCTTAATATTTGTTTCAAGAAGCCGATTATCCTCTCCAATCACTGTTGTCGCATCAATCGGCTCAGAAAATTTAACATTAACTTCTGTATAAAGAGGCACATTTTCCCCTTGGGGAGAACTCAAAATCACTTTAGGTAAAATGATGTCTGCTGTCTCTCCGGTTTTAAATTTCCAAAGAAAATATGTATCAGTTTCCAAACATCCGCCAGCTGCCGCGCAGGCTTTAAGCGCCTGGCCTGATTGATCGATGATCGCTTTGGGAAGATAGGCTGAATAATTAGTATTAGCGTCAAGCAAGCCGCTTTGTTTAAAAATAATGACATTATTTCTTGTTAGCCAATTGCCATTTATTTTTCCTGCTCCTTCCTTTTCAATTCGTAAATCACTGGCTGCTAAATTATTAATTTTATTTGCGTCAACAAAATTATTAAAAATTGGCTGGATATTAGAACAAAGATAGACGCCTTTATGATAATCAATATCCCTAACCTCGCCACTTATATCATGACTAGTGACTATTTTTTTGATGCTAAAAGCCGCACGCGGCAAACCGCCAACGCCACCACCGTCGCCAATACCTCCGGCAATGGTTACGCCCGTCAATCCCAAAGCCTCTTCAAGGGCGCCCAAAATAAAACTAGTAATCGCAAAAGAAAAAATCATAATCGCCAGACCAATCACAGCGGCAGTCATCATTTTTTTTGCTTTACTAATTTTTTCGGGATTACCTTCAGAAGTCATCCAAATGAAACCTGCATAAATAATCAAAGAGACAAGAATTACGCCAGAAATACCAATGATAATTCTCACAATTCTCCCTAAAATAACTGGCAAGGGAACAGCAGTTACGCCGACTGCCCCGCCAAATTCTTCCAAACCTGCTCCCATTTCCATTTGAGCAAAAACAGGAAGAGACAAGACAAATAAGGTGCCAAGGATCAATCCGACGAAAAGAATTTTTTTATGAAGATAATGTTTCTTCATTTTAATAGTGATAAAAATGACTAATGACGAATTTCTAATTTCTAATTAAATCCCAATGACCAATTGACAAAAATTTTTAGAAATTGGAAATTTAGACATTGGACATTGATTAGAAATTAGGTCAATTAGAAATTAGATAATTAATATTTACATTGTTTTTAGTGTTTCTTCCACCATTTGTTTTACTTTTAAACCATCTGCTCTCCCTTTTGTCTCTTTCATCACTGCGCCCATTAATTTACCAAAATCTGAAGGGCCTTCTGCTTTAATTTTTATCTTTGTTTGCTTAACAAGTTCTTTCAATTCATCATCTGAAAGCTGTTCTGGTAAATATTTTTCTAAAATTTCTAATTCTTTTTTCTCTTTTAAGACCAGATCTTCTCTGTTTCCTTTTTTAAACATCTCAATGGCCTCTTTCCTTTTTTTAATTTCCTGTTTTATCACTTCAGTCACTATCTCCTCAGAAAGTTTTTGTTTTTTTGGTCTTAACTCAATCTCCTTATTTTTTAAAGAAGCTATTAACATTCGAAGTGTCCAAACTCGCTCTGTTTGCTCGCTCTTCATGGCCTCTTTTAAATCTTGTTCTATTTTTTTTAGCATAAAAAATAATTTTAAGGGGAAGCAAAATTTGAGACAAAGGTGTCTTGTTACCTTCTAAATCCCTCCCTCTCTATTTTTATTTTACCAGTCTTTTTTAAATATTCAATTCTCTTTTTATAGACCTCTCTCTTTAAAGCCTCTTGTTTTCTAACTCTTTTGCCTCTTGGTTTATCTCTATGAGCTCCTTTTTTGCGTCTATCTATTAAATTGCTTCTTTTAATTTTTTCTCTAAAACGTTTTAGAAAAAAACTAACCGGTTCATTTTCTTTTCTTTTTACTTCGATGACCATAAATTTAGAAATTAGAAATTTTAAATTTTAGATTTTAAATTAAGATCTGATTTATTTAGAAATTAGAAATTAGGTTAATTAGAAATTTAAAAATTATCTGCTCTTCTCTGTCACCCTAAAATTCAGGTATCTGCCAATCATCAAACGAGTGATCCCATCAGCAGCTGGAATCGAACCAAAAGCAATCATGGTGATTGGAAAAAGAAACCATTGAAAAATCATTCCTAAAAAACTCAAATTTTTCTTCTCCTGTGGTTTAAGCGGCAAAAGTAGGGTTGAAAGAATGGCCATATTAAAAAGACCAATCATTGCCAGAGCCATCAACCAACTCAGAATAAAAGGCGCGTTATAAACGACCGCATCTTTAACTCCATTTAAACGGGCAATGAAAACAGGTAAATTACCAAGAACCACCAGCAAAATAGGAACAGTTGCCCAATTACAAGAACCAAAAAATTGATTCATCAAAGGTTTTGCTTTTTTTAAGAGAGGGATTTTTTTATTTTTTGAAAAAAACCAAAGCATATAAGGAACATTCTCTGCTCCGTATCCCCATCTCAAAATTTGTTTATATTGATTACTTATTGTTTTAAGGAAAGAGCCGGCGCAAACATTATCCATATAAACAGGTACGTATAAAGGAATAGTTTTATAATCACCTTTGTAATGAATAAAACATTGTAAAAAAATTCTTGAATCGTCAGAAACTACGTCTTTTTCCCAAAATCCTACTTCAGCCAAAGCCTTAAAACTCATTGAATGACTGGAAAAAGTAAAATAAAGTTGTGACTTAGACAACTCAGTAAATAACCAAAAAGTTGTTGACCGAGCGACTACTCGCGCTATTGCTGATGATTGCCAAATATTGTTATTAAAAATAGCGATTGGTTGATAAGAACAGCGAGTCGGATCTTCGACCGTCAAATATTTATAAGTTAAATGAGCAAAATAATTTTGATGGACACAAGTATCAATATCAAAGATTGAAACAATAATCTTCTCGTATGCCGAAGGACCTGAGCAACGAAGGGCCGAAGGTCCTGAGCTTGACGAAGGAGAACAAAAATTATCAATAAATTTCAATGCTTTCTCCCCAGCCCAATGAAGATTTGAACCCTTGCCAGGGATTTCTCCTTCTAAATCCTTTGGATGAAGGGTGATTAAAAATTTAAAAAAATAATGGCCGAATTCTCTTTCAATCTGATGAGCGATTTTTAAAAAATTTTCTTTGTCTCTCTCTTCCCCGCAAAGAACAACAATAAATTTATTTTTTGGATAGTTACTGGAAACTAAAGATTGAAGAGTGGTTCTCACTATTTCAACTCCTTCTTTATAAGTGGCCAAAAAAATCAAATGATAATAATTCTCCCAATCTTTAATTGTTTTTAACTTTTCTGACCACTTTATCTTAATTACTTTTTTATATTTGCTCCAAGAATAAAATAAAAGGAAGGCTAAATAAACAGCTCTAATTAACCAATAAAAGGCGAAGGCAATAACAAAATAAATAGCAAAAACTGGTTTTAAAAAAGTAAAAAATAAACCCAACCCAAGGATAATCCAAACAATTATTCCTGGTAGCGTTTCATAAAAACGATAAACTAAATTTTTTTTAAGAGATAAATTATTTACAGCCATGGAAAATAATTTTTACTTTATCTAAGTAAGGAAATTTTGTTTTTATTTATTAACATATATTATAGCAAAAGCTAAATTTTAAGCAACTCTTCGTCACCCTCAATAAGCTCCTCAGACGTTCATCCTGAAGACTTAGCCCCGAGGGAGCCTTCGGCCCTTTTAATCTATAAATAAAGACGACGAAGACACCGAGCCCTAGCGAGGTGCACTGCCTGTCTAATATTGAAAAACTAAAGAAAAAAAGACCCTTTTGACGGCCGTTTTTATCAGTTATAAGTTGTATGTTGTAAAGTTATAAGAACCTGCTCGCTTCGCTCGCAGAACCTTGAAATTAAACTTCCAATATATTTTTTAAGGTAGTTTAATTATAAGAAGTTATCTAAAATATCCTCAAAAACTTTTTTGATAGACTGCTCGCCATTGATTTCAATACCCCTTCCACTAAGATAGAAATGTCTAATCACAGGCAAAGTTTTTTGATAATAAGATATCAATCTTCTTTTAATACTCTCCGGTCGATCGTCTTTTCTTTGATAGACCTTCCCTCCACATTTAGGGCATTTTTTAGTCTCTTTAATGTCTTTGCCCAAAATAAAAACTGCACCGCATTTTAGGCAGGTGCATCTTTTCGTCAATCTTTTTATTGTTTCTCTTCTTGAAATCCAAAGAAAAAAAGCATGAGTTACTTTTCGCTTCTCCTGCTTTAAAATTTTCTCTAAAAATTTAACCTGGGTCATGTCTCTCGGCACTCCATCAAAAATAATGCCTTTCTTTTTAGGGATATTTTTAATTCTCTCCTGTAGAATCTGGGCAACTATCTTATCGGGTACTATAAATCCACGATTAACTAGAGCCTCGACTTTCTTGGCCAAAGGAGTATTTTTTAGCGCCATTTCTCTCAAAATTCTCCCTGTTTCAAGATGCTCTAAATTAAATTTTTCTGCTAATAATTTAGCTTGTGTTCCTTTGCCTGAGCCCTGAGGCCCTAAAATAATGATATTCATAAGGGTAATTTTAAATTTTGAATTATAAATTTTAAATTTCTCATTTCTTTAATTAATCTAAAATCTAAAATCTAAAATTTCTAATTTATTTAAATCCCTTCATATTCATACATCGTAATCTGAGCATCAAGTTGGTCAAGAGTTTCAAGAACTACAGAAACCACAATCAAAACCGAAGCGCCGCCGATTACGAAAGGCGACATTTTAAATATATTTTGAACAATGATTGGTGAAACAGCTATCAATCCTAAAAACAAAGAACCAGTTAGCATTATTCTTTGACTAACTCCCTTAAGATAAGTTGAGGTCGGTTGTCCTGGCCTCATTCCTGGAATAAAAGCGCCTTGTTTTTGAAGATTTTCAGCAATTTGCTCTGGATGAAAAATAATATTGGTATAAAAATAGGTAAAAGCAACGACAAGCAAAAAGTAAATGATGCCATAGATAAATTGATTTTGAAAAAGTTTTATTAAACTATGACCAAAACTAGCCAGCCAAACAGCCCCTGATTGACTCATAAATTGACCAATCAAACCAGGGAAAAGAACAATGGAAATAGCAAAAATAATAGGGATCATTCCTGCTTGATTCACTTTCATGGGGAGATAAGTATCCATTCCTCCGTACATCCTATTTCCTCTAATTTGTCTAGCATAAGTAACAGGAATATTTCTTTGTCCTCTGGTAACGATCGCAACTGTCGCGATTGTCGCCATGGCCAAGCCGCCTAAAACCAACCAATCAACTGCTTGGGCAGTATTAAAGGAAACTAAAGCTTTTTGAAGGGTAAGAGGGATGGCCTCGACAATCCCGGCAAAAATAAGCAAAGAAATACCATTGCCGATTTTTCTCTCTGTAATTAAATCGCCTAACCAAACTAAAAACATAGCGCCAGCGGTCATCACAATCATTGTATTAAATATTTCAAAAGTAGAGAGATGAGAAATGATTGGTGGATTCGTCTGAGAAAAAAGTTTTATCATTCCATAAGATTGAAGTAGAGCAAGAGGCACTGTTAAGAGGCGAGAATAATTTTCTATTTTTTTATAACCAGTTTGACCTTCTTTAGACAGCTCCTCAAGAGCGGGAATAACCATGGTCAAAAGTTGCATGATGATTGTTGCCGTAATATAAGGCCCCAGGCCCAAAGCTATAAGAGAAAAATTAGTCATCGCTCCTCCTGATAAAAGATTTAACATGCCCAACATTTGATTCCGACTAAAAAGATCTTTCAAACTAGCTAAGTCAACGCCCGGCGTCGGGACATGAGCCATTATTCTAAAAATTATCAAAATCAAAAGTATAAATAAAATGCTATTTCTTAATGTCCTAATTCGCCAAATTTGTTTAAATTTTTCAACAAATTGCATAAAAAATAATTTATTGTTCAACGCTCTCAATTAACGCTTCACCTCCTAATTTTTCAATTATTTCTTTCGCTTTCTTTGAAAAACTTTGAGCTTTAATATGAAGTTTTTTGGTTAATTTTCCTTCCGCTAAAATTTTGACCCCGCTATGATCATTCTTTACTAAGCCAGCCTCAAGTAGTTTTTTAGTGTCAATAAGCTCGTCATTTTCAAATTTATTCAAATCTCTTAAATTTATGATTGCCATCTTGTTTCTTATAGTTTTAAAACCTCCCAATTTAGGCAAAGAACGAACCAGCCGCCTTAAACCTTTGAGTTTCAATCCCCCTCTTCCTCCACTCCGAGCTCTCTGTCCTTTCTGTCCACGACCGCAATAGCCTCCTCTGCCTGAGGCATTTCCTCTCCCTTTTCTTTTTTGCGCTTTTTTTCTTTTTATTAAAGAAATTTTTGATAGATTGAAGGGCATATTTTTACCGTTAGTAGTTATATGTAAGTTGTTCTAAAGCTTTAAAAGTTGCTTTTATATTATTGATTTTATTTTTTGCGCCTAATATTTTTGCCGTCACATTCTTAACACCGGCTAATTGCATAGCGACCCTAACAACTCCGCCAGCCACCAACCCATGACCAACCGGAGCCGGCTTAATTAAAACTTCACAAGCTTTGTATTTTGCTCTTACTTGCCAAGGAATAGTCTCTTTGACGATAGGAACTTTAATAATATTTTTTTGCGCCTGACGGGCGGCTTTCATGATAGCACCAGAAACATCAGCCCCTTTATCAACACCAAAACCTATTTGACCCTTTTTATCGCCGATCACAATGGTCGCCCTAAATCTTAATCTTTTACCGCCAGCCACTATTCTTGTCACCCTCCTTAAATCAATTAATTGTTGCTCAAACTCTCTTTCCTGCCCGGCAGGATTAAAAGAATCTTTTTTCCTTTTTTTAATCATAATGATATTTATTTGAAAATTGAAAATTGAAAATTAAAATAACAATCCCCCTTTTCTTGCACCTTCAGCAACTGATCTAATGCGACCATGATACTTATAACCACCTCTATCGAAAACTACTTTTTTAATATTTTTTTTTAAGGCTCTTTTGGCAATTAACTCACCAATTTTAAAAGCGATAACCGTTTTTTTATTAAAATTTTTTTTGTCCTGCCCCGTAGTGAGCTTTGCTCTACTACTAGGGAGATCAAAATCAGAAGCCGAAACCAAGGTTTCTCCTTTCTCGTCATCAATTATCTGGCCATAAATATGCAGGGCTGAACGAAAAACTGAAAGTCTCGGCAATCCACTTTTTGCCCGAATCATTTTTCTCACTTTTTCAATCCTTCTTATTTTTTTATTATATTTCATTATATAGTTGTTAGTTATTAGTTATAAATTAGGCTGTCGTAGTGACCATCTTTTTGACGGCTTTCTTTCTAATTTCTTCATCCTCATATTTAATCCCTTTGCCTCTATATACGTCCGGCTTTCTTAATTGCCTAATTTTTGCCGCGGTATTTCCAACTAGTTGTTTATCAACACCCTTAATGACAACTAAAGTATTTTTTTCTACTTCTATTTTTATTCCTTTTGGAATTAAAAATTTCACTGGATGAGAAAATCCTATATTCAAAACCAAATTTTCTTTTTCTACTTTTGCATTAAAGCCAACACCAATAAGTTGAAGTCTTTTCTCAAAAAATTTTGTCACCCCTTTTATCATATTCTCTATCAATCTTATTGTTGTTCCTTGCATTGCCTTTTGGTGTTTGTCTCCAATGTCTTTTATTTCCACCCTTAGAGATTTGTCTTCTTTTTTTATTTTAACAAATCCAGGAAAATTATATTCTAATTCACCGAGAGGTCCTTTAACTTTAATTTTTTGACCGCTAATTTCTACTTCAACTTTCTGAAGAATTTCAATTAATTTTTTACTAATTTTTGACATTTTTAGTATATTTTACAAATTACTTCTCCTCCCAATTTTTTTTCTCTGGCTTCTCTGTCTGTCATTAAACCGACAGGGGTAGAAATAATTAATAAGCCGTGTCCGCCTAAAACCGGCCTTAGTTCTTTGACTTTGAAATAAAGTCTTCGACCAGGCTTGGAAACTCTTTCTATATATCGGATCGGCGAAACACCTTTGTCATATTTTAAAACAACTTTTATTTCATTATTTATTTTTTTGCTTTGTTTTTTCTCGCCTGAGACAATCTCCTTCCCCAGCTCAGATTTTACTATTTCCACTTTTGCAATTAGATTTTTATCTTCTAAAATTTTAAATATGGAAAAAATTAATTTAGAGTATAGCAAAAATACTTCTGATTTATGAATTTTTAGAGCATTTCTTAAACGAGTTAAAGAGTCCGCGATTGTATCAGTCATATAAAATTTAAAATTTAAAATTTCTCATCTCTCTGATGGTTACCAACTCGCCTTTCTTATGCCTGGCAACTCTCCTTTGAGGGCTAGCTCTCTAAAACAAATGCGACAAAGTCCAAATTCACGTATAAATCCTCTTGTCCTCCCGCAACGCCAACAGCGCCGAACAATTCGGGTGGAATATTTTGGTTTTCTAAATGATTTAGCTATTTGTGATTTTTTGGCCATTATTTTTGACTAATTTGACTAAAAGGAAAGCCGCAAAGTTCGAGCAAGTCCTTAGCTTTTTGTCTATCAAAAGCCGTTGTCACCACAGAAACCTCAAAACCGTGTGTACAAGGCGCCTCAGCCGGGTTAATTTCTGGAAAAACTACCTGTTCCTGAAACCCAAGAGATAGGTTTCCTTGTTTATCAATAGCCTCTTCCCGAATACCTCTAAAATCTCTACCTCTTGGTAAGGCAATATTAATTAATTTATCTAAAAAATCATACATTCTTCTTCCTCGTAAAGTCACTTTCAAACCTACCGGCACACCTTCTCTAATTTTGAAATTAGAAATCGATTCTTTCGCCAAAGTAACAACGGGATTTTGACCAGTGATTTGTCTTAACGTGTTTTCTAACCATTTAAGATAATCTTTATTTTTTTCACTTATGGCTCGATTAACACCAATGCTAACTACTACTTTTTCTATTTTTGGAGCCATTAAATTATTTTTATAACCATATTTTTCTTTAAATTTAGAAACTACTTCTTTATTATATTTTTCTTTTAATAACATACTTGAAATAATTATCAATTATTAATTATTAATTATTAATTTTTTAGATAAGCTCGTGACATTTTTTGCATTCTCTCTGTTTCTCGCCATTAGCTAAAATCCTATAACTAGCTCGCGTGCCTTGACCACATTTTGGACAGACCAACATCACATTTGAAATGTCGATAGGCATCGGAATTTGAACTTTTTGTCCCTTCGCCCCTTCCCTTTTTGATCTAACATGTTTTATCGCTAAATTTAAATTCTCTAATAAAATTTTGTTTTTTGGGGGGAAGACTCTTAAAACTCTGGCTTTTCTGCCTTTGTCTTTACCAGTGATTACTTTAATTGTGTCATTTTTTTTAATTTTCATAACACTTCTGGCGCTAAAGATATTATTTTAGTAAAACCTTTGTCCCTCAGTTCTCGAGCGACAGGTCCAAAAATTCTGGTTCCAATAGGCATTTTTGTCTTTGGATCAATAATAACTACAGCATTGTCATCGAAACGGATGTAAATCCCGCTTGACCTTTTAAATTCTTTTCTAGTTCTGATTACAACCGCTTTTTTAACTTCACTCTTTTTTACCGTTCCATATGGAGCTGCCTCCTTGATAGCTACTGTAATTATATCCCCAGGTTTAGCAACTGATTTTTTGCCAAAAAGATGAATACATTGAGCCTTTCTTGCTCCTGTATTGTCAGCGACATTGACCTTTGTTTGACGTTGAATCATACACAATTAACTAATAACTTATAACTAATAACTTATAACTAAGAAGCGCTTACCAAATTTTGTCCTTCTGAAGCGCCTTTGCTTCATAGCGCGAGGAAGGAGCAAAATTTGGTATAAAAATGTCTTGTTATTTAATTATCTTGAATAAACGCCATTTTTTTTCTTTCGAAAGAGGACGGCAAGATATAAAACTAACTTTGTCTCCTACTTTTGCTTCTTTTTTTTCATCATGAATTTTGTATTTCTTACTGACCCAATATTTTTTTCGATAGAGAGGATGCATTTTCTGTCTCTCAATTTTGACGACTATTGTTTTATTCATTTTATCAGAAATGACCGTTCCTTGCAAAATTTTTCTTTTTATTTCCATAATGATTAAAAATTATTACGAATTGATTATTGTTTTAATTTTTGCGATTAATTTTTTAACTTTTCTTAAATCTCTTACATTTTTCAGTTGCTTAAGACTGATACCAAAATATAAATCTCTTAATTTATTCTGAGATTCTTCAAGCAATTTTTTTAATTCTTCTTTTGTTTTTAATCTAAGTTCTTTTGCTTTTAGCAGCATAAAATAATTAGCGAACAATAAATTGAGTTTTAATAGGAATTTTATGAGAAGCTAAACGAAAAGTTTCGCGAGCTGTTTTTTCATCAACACCCGTAATCTCAAAAATAATGGTTCCTTTTTTAACTGGAGCGACATAATGATCAACCGCTCCTTTCCCGCTGCCCATGGGGGTTTCAGCTGATTTCTGAGTGACTGGTTTATCAGGGAAAATTCTCATCCACAGTTTACCTTTTCTTTTAAAACTATGCATGATAGTTTTTCTCGCTGCCTCTAATTGATTGGATGTAAGCCAAATGGTTCCTAAGGCTCTTAAACCAAATTCACCAAAACTGAGCGCTGTTCGGGAAGAAGCTAATCCTTTTTGGCGTCTTCTGCCTTTATGAGATTTTTTGTATTTTGTTTTTTTTGGGGAAAGCATAACCTTAAAAATTTCTAATTTCTAATTTCTAATTTCTAAAATTTTAGTCATTAGTCATTGGGGTTTGAGATTTGATTAGATATTAGAAATTAGGATTTAGACATTTATTTTTTAAATACTTCTCCTTTATAAATCCAAATTTTTATTCCGATAGCGCCGCGAATAGTGAAAGCTGCCCCAGAAGCATAATCAATGTCAGCGCGCACTGTCGCTAATGGCAACCTGCCCCATTTAATTTTTTCAGTTCTAGCAATTTCTACACCGTCCAATCTGCCATTTAACATAATTTTCCCTCCTTTAGCTCCACTTGATTTAATTTCTGTGATAATTCTTTTTAAAACTCGGCGGTAAGGAACTCTTTTTTCTAAATCAACCATTGCTTCAGTAAAAAGTTCTTGCGCCGAGAAATTTGCTTTTTTCTCTTTGATCACATTAATTTCCAGAGTTTCTTCTTTTTCTAAAAATTTTTTCTTGATTTCTTTTTTTAATTTTTCTATATCAGTTCCTCCTCTACCAATGATTAAACCGGGCTTAGAAGTATAAATAATTATTTTAATATGTTTTGACAATTTTTCAATTTCTATCCTTGAATAACCGATATTTCTTAGTTTATCAGCTAAAAATTTTCTAATTTTTACATCCTGAATTAAATTCTTTTTATATTGGCTTCTTAAAGAAAACCATTTAGATGGCCATTCTTTTATGGTAGGGATGCGAAAAATTATTGGATTAGTTTTATGAGTCATAATTAAACTGTTTTTCTTCTAAAAAATCTTTTTAAGAATCCTCCTTTTTCTTTCATTTTTGTTTTATCAAGATGCTGTTTGTGACGACCAGAAGCAGCTCTTCTCTTGTCAAAAATTTCCTTGCCCCTCTCTTCTAATTGTGGAGATGGTTTGGAAATTTCTTTTTTTAAAGGGCCTGAAATCATTTTCTCTCTTGGTTCTTCAATTTTTCCTTTTTTAAGTTTTTCTGCTTCGGTTTTTTTCTTTATTTCTACTTCAGGCTTAGTTTCTAAAATAATTCTTAAATGTGAAGTTCTCTTTTTTATAGGCGCCGCGCTTCCCTGAGCTCGAGGAAACCAACGATGAAGAGGCGGTCCATCGCCAACTAAAATTTCTTTGATTAAAATATCTTTAGGTTGCAAATCAAAGTTATTTTGCGCATTAGCTAAGCCAGATTCTAAACTTTTTAAAAGAAATCTAGCGGGTTTTTTGGCCAAAAATTTTAATTGATCTGTCGCCTTCCCAATTTCTTTGCCAGTTACTAATCGAGCAATTGGTTGCATTTTTTTTGAAGATATTTTAAGATATTTTGTAGAAACTTTTATTTGCATACAAAGTTTATTTATTATTTCTTCACGGCAGGCGCGGCAGACGCGGGGGGCGGGGTGGCAGATAATTTTTGAGTTTCCTCTTGCTCCAACTCTCGTTGCATACGACCACCATGTTTGACAAACTTCCTAGTTGGCGCAAATTCTCCTAATTTATGACTAATCATCTCTTCAACAATATAAACAGGAATATATTTTATTCCGTTATGAACTTCGATGGTTAAGCCAACCATCTCGGGAGTAATCATTAAAGAGCGGCGCCATGTTTTAATCTTGATATTTTCTCCAGCTCTAACTTTTTCAATTTTTTTTTGTAATTTAGGATCCGCCCAAGGTCCTTTTTTAAGTGATCGAGACATATTGTTTAAATAAAATCAAAAATCAAAAATTATTATTTCAATCTTCTGCTAATAATATATTTATTTGTCCACTTTTTTTTCTCCCTCGTTTTAACCCCTAAAGCCGTTTTACCAGTGTATGTTTTAGGATGTTTAAGACCGATAGGATTATGTCCTTCTCCGCCGCCATGCGGGTGATCAACAGGATTCATTGCTTTCCCTCTGACACTGGGCCTAATACCACGATGACGCGTTCTACCTGCTTTCCCCCAACGAACTAATCGCCATTCATCTCTTGAAATCTGGCCAACAGAGGCGAAACAAGTGTCTTTTACTAATCTCACTTCTTTAGAAGGTAATTCGAGTTGAGTAAAACCATTTTCATGAACTTTAACAACAGCATAAGAACCAGCAGACCTAGCCATTTTTCCTCCTTCGCCTGGAACTAATTCAATATTATGCACAAAAGTGCCGGGAAAAATATATTTTAAAGGCATCCTGTTCCCTGTTTTAACCTCAATCTGCTTTTGAGAACTTAAAACCATGTCGCCTGTTTTTATATCTTTAGGAGCTAAAATATATCTTCTTTCTCCATCCTTAAAACAAAGACGAGCAAGGTAAGCCGTGCGAGTCGGATCATATTCTAATCTCTCTACCTTAGCTGGTAAATCAAATTTGTCTATTTTAAAATCTACATTTCTTAAAAGACGTTTTTCTCCTCCCCCTTTGTGTCTAACTGTTATTCTTCCACGCAATCTGCCAACCGCTCTTTTCAATCCAAAAACAAGTTTTTTACTTTTTTTATCTCTTTTTAAAACATCTTTATCATTGGAAACACTCGTTCCTCTTCTGCCAGCAGTAGTTGGTTGATAAATTTTTAACACCATAAATTATTTAAATTCTAATTTATCTCCTTTTTTTAAAAAAACAATGGCTTTTTTCCAGTTTTTTGTTCGACCAATTGAACGACCATAACGAGTTATCTTGCCTTTAATATTAATAATGTTTACTTTTTCAGGCGTCACTCTATATTTTTCCTTAATCGCTTTGGCTACTTCAATTTTATTTACTTTTTTATCAACTTCAAAAGTATAAAGATTATCAGCCTGTTTTTCTACGGCTTTCTCAGTCAAAATTGGTCTATGTAGAATTTTTGCGCCACTTTTATTCATAAATAATTTTTAATTTCTTCAAAGCCTTTTCTGTTCGTTAATAAATAATCGTTTTTGATCAGTTGATAAACATTTAAAGAATCAAGAGGGGATGATTCAACATAAGGAAGATTCTTTATCGCCGTTAAAACAAAATTTTCTTTTTTTGGTAAAGCGATTAAAATTTGAGAAGTCCTGCCCTTGTTTTGAATTATCTTTTTTAAAAATATTGACATTTCTTTTGTCTTGCCACCCCTCCGGCCTGCTCCTTCTTTCTGAAATGAACTTGGAAAATCTTCTAAAATAATTAAGTGATTTGTTATTGCTTTATCTTTTAAAACAATTGAAAGCGCTTTTCTCCTTATTTTTTTATTAATTTTCTTTTCAAATTTTCTTGTTTTCTGTGGGCCGAAAATAGCGCCTCCTCCTCGCCATAAAGGAGAACGAATTGAACCAGCTCTTGCTCGACCAGTCCCTTTCTGTTTCCAAGGCTTTCTTCCACCGCCTCTCACTTCTCCGCGCGTTTTAGCATGAGCAATAGGTTTTCTTTTACTACTCAAATAAGCGATAATGACCTGAGAAACTAATTTTTTATCAGCTTCAGTGATCTTGTTAAATTCAGGAAGTTCTTCTGTTGTTTGAGCTTCTCCTTTTTGATTATAAATTTTTATTTGCATATTTCATTAAAAATGAGAAATTTTAAACAGTTCGGCCCTGAGCTCACTGCCGAAGGGTTTTGAATTTTAAATTAATAATCTAAAATTTATAATTTATAATCTAAAATTTATTTTGACATTATTTTCAACAAGGTATTTCTCTTTCCGGGTACGGCTCCTTTTAAATAAAGTAAATTTTTCTCTGGCTCAATTTTAAGAATTTCTGAATTTTTTATGGTCTTCTTCTCTCCGCCCATTCGACCGCCCATCCTTTTTCCTTTAAAAACCCTTTGTGGAGCAGTCGCGCCTATAGATCCAGGCATTCTTTTATCGTGTTTAGTTCCATGAGTAGAGTCTTTACCATGAAAACCATACCTTTTAACCACTCCCTGAAATCCTTTTCCGATAGAAAGACCTTCTATGTCAACTTTTTCTCCTTCTTTAAAACTGTCCACCTTAACAATATCACCTTTTTTAAATTTATCGGTTTCTTTTATTTTAAATTCTCTAATCCAACGCGGTTTTATATCAAAACCTTTAAATTGTCCGAGGATCGGCTTATTGATCTCCTTTTTTTTCCCAAAGGTTATTCTAACGGCCTGGTAACCGTCTTTTTCTTTAGTTCTCAAGTCAACAACAAGACAAGGGCCAGCTTCCACAATCGTTGCGCCCAAAACTTTATCATCTTGAAAAAGTTGAGTCATTTCTTTTTTAATACCTAAAATAAAAGCCATACACATAGTTATGAGATCCTTCGTTTCGCCACGCTCAGCGTGACTTCGCTCAGGATGAGGATGTCTTCAACAGTCTCACATAATGGAAAAACTGGGCAGTCCCCAGTTTTTAAAACTTCTCGACTATCCTTTCTAAAAATATTTTATATTTAAATTATAGCAATTAAAAAAAACATTTTATAAATTTAATTGATATGGTTACATTTTAATCTCAATATCTACACCAGCAGGTAAATGCAATGTTTTAAGCGCTTCAAGGGTCTCCGGTGTATAGTCTATAATATCAATCAATCTTTTATAAATTCTCTTTTCAAATTGCTCACGAGAATCTTTATGAACAAAAGTTGAACGTAACACCGTATAAACTTTTCTTTCTACCGGTAAATAAATAGGGCCAATTATTTTTGCGCCTGAATTATAAATAACCTCTAAAATAGTTTTCAAAGCGGCGTCTATTAGTCGGTGATCAAAAGATCTTAATTTTATTCTTATTTTTGGTTTACTGTAATCAATTTTTTCTTCTTCTTTTTTCTTTTTTACCATTGGATTTATGCTCACCCTGTTAAATCCCGCAAAGCGGGAGCGACGAAGTCGCTATTAAACAGGGTAAAGAACAAATTAGTTGTCGGACGAATTTATCGATTTATTATTTAATAATCTTAGTGACTACGCCTGCTCCCACCGTTTTACTGCCTTCTCTAATAGCAAATTTTTGCTGTTCTTCCATCGCTATTTGTTTCATTAACTTAACCTTTATATTCAAGCTGTCTCCTGGCATCGCCATTTCCGTCCCTGCCGGCAAATCCACCTCAGCTGTCACATCAGTAGTCCTGAAGAAAACTTGAGGTTTATAACCAGTAAAGAATGGCGTATGTCTTCCTCCTTCTTCTTTAGAAAGGATGTAAACCTGGGATTCAAATTCTGTATGAGGAATAATAGAGCCTGGTTTAGCTATTACTTGGCCTCTTTCTACCTCTTCTTTCTTCAAACCTCTTAAAAGAAGGCCAACGTTGTCACCGGCCTGAGCATAATCAAGTGATTTTCGAAACATTTCAATACCGGTCACGATTGTTTTTTGTGTTGGTCTTAAACCAACTATTTCTACTTCATCATTTAGATTGAGCTTCCCTCTCTCTACTCTGCCAGTAACCACTGTTCCTCGACCTTCAATCGAAAAAATATCTTCAATTGGCATTAAAAATGGTTTTCCTATATCTCGCTTAGGTTCAGGGATATAATTATCTACTGTTTCCACTAATTTTAAAATTGGTTCGCATTCTCCAACTTCTAAAGACTTGAGCGCCGAGCCTTCAATAATCGGAATTTCATCGCCGGGAAATTGATATTTTTTTAATAGGTCTTTAATCTCTTCTTTAACCAAATCAAGTAATTCTTTATCTTCGACCATGTCAGTTTTATTAAGAAAGACAACAAGAGAAGGAACGCCAACCTGACGAGCCAAAAGAATATGTTCTCTCGTCTGGGGCATTGGTCCGTCTGGAGCAGAGACAACTAAAATCGCTCCATCCATTTGCGCAGCGCCGGTAATCATATTTTTAACGTAATCAGCATGACCAGGACAATCAATTAAAGCATAATGTCTTTTAGCTGATTCAAATTCTACGTGAGCAAGAGCTATGGTTATTCCCCTCTCTTTTTCTTCTGGCGCATTATCAATTTGATCCACTGATTTTTCATCTGCCTTTCTGCCGGCTGCTTTTGAGCATTTAAGAATAGCGGCTGTTAAAGTAGTTTTACCATGGTCAACGTGACCAATGGTGCCAATGTTTACGTGTGATTTTTCTCTAATAAATTTTTCTCTTTCTGCCATAATTTTAACCTCGTTAAAATATTAAATTATATTTATATATTATAAGAACCCTTCGCTTCGCTCAGGAACCTTGAAATTAAACTTCAGATATATTTTTTAAGGTAGTTTAATTATAACAATAACACAAAAATCTGTCAACTATCTATTTTTCCACACCCCGCCCCACCCTAAGCTTTTGGAGTCACGATTTGTTCCGTAATATTGTTAGGCACTTTCTCATATTTTGAAAACTCCATGGTAAAGCTTCCTCTCCCTTCAGTGATTGAGCGTAAATTAGTAATATAATTAAACATTGTTGCGAGAGGAACTTGAGCATCAATAACTCTCATTTGCCCCCTGACTCTTGTTCCTTCAATTTGAGCTCGCCGTGAATTTAAATCGCCAATTACTTCTCCTAATTGCTTTTCTGGCACCACCACTTCGATCTTCATAATAGGCTCAAGTAAAACTGGTTTGGCCCTTGAACTACCTTCTCTGATTGCTCGAGCAGCTGCAATTTTAAAAGCCGCCTCTGAAGAATCAACTTCATGATAAGAACCATCAAAAACGGTTACCTCCATATCAACTATCGGATAACCCGCCAAAGGACCTTCTGTCAATGCTTCAATCACTCCTTTCTTAATAGCTGGAACAAATTCTTGAGGGATTGCTCCACTTTTTATTTTATCAATAAACTCAAAATTTTTGCCTCTTTCTAATGGTTTAAGTTTCAGCCAGCAATGACCGTATTGTCCTCGTCCACCGGATTGATGAATATATTTTCCTTCGCTTTCCACTTCTTGGGTGATTGTTTCTTTGTAGGCAACTTGCGGCGCTCCTTTTTTTACTTCTAATTTAAATTCATTAAATAAACGTTCAATAATAATATTTAATTGAAACTCTCCCATTCCGGAAATGATAGTTTGTCCAGTTTCTTGATCGGTTTTTACTTTAAAAGTTGGATCTTCACTGGTTAACCGCGATAAAGCTAATCCTAATTTTTCTTGATCTATTTTATTTTTTGATTCAACCGCCACAGAAACCACTGGCTCTGGAAAAATAATTTTTTCTAAAATAATAGGGGCTGATTCGTCACATAAAGTGTCGCCAGTGGTGGTATTTTTCAAACCAATAACTGCTGCAATATCGCCAGTAGCAACCTCTTCAATTTCCTCTCGATGATTAGAATGCATTCTTAAAATTCTACTAATTCTTTCTTTTTTCGAAGTAATTGGATTAAAAACATAAGAGCCAGCAGAAATTTTTCCGCTATAAACTCTGAGGTATGACAAACGACCAACATAAGGATCGGTCGCAATTTTAAAAACTAAAGCACTAAAAGATTCGCTATCTTCCGGTTTCCTTGTTGTTTTTTCATCGGCAACAAATCCTTCTATCGCTTCTTTGTCAAGAGGTGAAGGCAAAAAATAACAAACAGCGTCTAAAAGTGGTTGCACTCCTTTATTTTTTAAAGAAGAACCAACTAAGACAGGGATTATTTGCGCTTTAATCACTGCTTGACGCAAGCCTTCTCTTAAGTCTTTAACAGATATTTCTTTGCCTTCCAGATATTGAGGCATTAAATTATCATTATGCTCAACAATTGCTTCAACTAATTCATGACGATATTTTTCTACCTCTTCTTTGTATTCGGCAGGTACCTCTTCTTCTTTAATTTCTTTGCCTAATTCATCTTTATAAATTTTTGCTTTTCTCTCAAATAAATCAATTATCCCCTTAAAACTAGATTCTTTCCCTATCGGAAGTTGGATTGGAAAAGATCTCGGATGCAATCTCTCTCTGATTTGTTTGAGGGTCTCATAAAAGTCAGCGCCTAAACGATCCAGTTTATTAATATAAGCGACTAAAGGAACGGCAAATTTTTCTGCCTGATGAAAGACTGTTTCTGATTGTGATTCGACTCCCGAAACGCCATCGAAAATCAGGACTCCGCCATCAAGCACTCGCAATGATCTTTGAACTTCAGCTGTAAAATCAATGTGACCAGGGGTATCAATAATATTAATCTGACAAGTTTTATAATCTGCCGGTGTCCAAAAACAAGTAGTCGCCGCGGCGGTGATGGTGACACCATGTTCCTTTTCTTCTTTCATCCAATCCATTTCTGCTTCTCCTTCATGAACCTCCCCTATTTTATGTTTCTTGCCAGTATAAAATAAAATTCTCTCTGTGGTTGTTGTCTTCCCAGCATCAATGTGAGCGATAATACCAATATTGCGAACCTGATCTAATTTATATTCTCTCTTCATATAATTAAATTACCTTGGCGTAATTTTAAATAGTAGATTTAATTTCAAGGTTCTGCGAGCGAAGCGAGTAGGTTCTTATAATTAAAGCATAACAGATTTATGTCTGCCAAATCGCGCGAAATGAGCAAAAGCTTTGTTTGCCTCAGCCATGCGATGAACATCTTCTTTTTTCTTAATCGCTGCTCCTTCGCCCTTTAAGGCGCTTAAAATTTCATTTGCCAGTTTTTCCATCATTGGCTTCCCTTTTCGGCCTTGAGCAGCATCAAGGAGCCAACGAGATGACAACGCAAAGCCTCTCTCTCTCTCGACCGGGATAGGTACTTGATAATTGCCGCCCCCGATTCTTCTGCTTTTCACTTCCACAGATGGAGTAATATTTATAATTGCCTGATTAAATGTTTCTTGAGGGTCTTTCTTTGTTTTTTCTTTAATTAAATCTAAGGCTCCATAAACTATTTTTTGAGCGACGGTCTTTTTTCCTCTTCGCATAATATAATTGATAAATTTAGCGATTTGTTCGCTTTGATATTTAGGATCAGGAGAAATTTTTCTTTTTGAAACTTTTTTATGACGCATATCTCTGTTTAAAAATTAAGTAATTAGACATTTTAATTTGATATAGTTATTTCGTTCTTTTCGCTCCATAGCGAGATCTTCCCTGCTTTCTGCCTTCCACTCCACCGGCGTCGTAAACACCTCTGACGATATGATATCTGACACCAGGCAAATCTTTAACTCTTCCTCCTTTAATTAAAACCACTGAATGCTCAAGAAGGTTATGACCAACTCCAGGAATATAAGCAGTGACCTCCATTCCATTAGAAAGTCTGACTCTTGCCACCTTTCTTAAAGCAGAATTTGGTTTTTTGGGCGTGACCGTCGTCACGTTCAAACAAATTCCTCTTAAAAAAGGATGACCTTTTTCTTCTTCTCTATATTTTCTTCTCAGGACATTTAATGTTCTTTTCAAGGCCGGGGTCTTTGATTTTTTACTAATTTTTTTCCTCCCTTGAGAAATTAATTGATTGATTGTTGGCATAGATATATTATAAAATTTTAAAAAATTTTGTCAATAAATAAAAAAAATCCTCGTTTAATCCCCTTTCATTGTGGCCTTATAATAATAACAAAAACAAAATTATTGTCAATGCTTTTTCTGTCTTGAAATATTATAAACAATGCCAAAAGCAGCAGAAAAAACACAAAAGCTTGTTCCCCCATAACTGATGAAAGGAAGAGTGACTCCGGCCAGAGGCAAGAGATTTAACATCCCGGCCATATTGATTAAAGATTGAACAATAAACCAAGAGCCAATACCAACAGCAAGTAATTGCCCAAATTTATCAGGGGCTTTAGCGGCCACCTTAAATATTCGATAAGTCAGATAAAGATATAAACCAAGAATTAAAACGGTTAAAATGAAACCTAGCTCTTCAGACATAACGGCGAAGATAGAATCACTGATCACTTCTGGCAAATAAAAAAATTTCTGGATCGAATGTCCTAACCCCCTGCCAAAAAGTCCGCCGGCGCCAATCGCTAAAAGCGCTTGATTGATTTGATAACCAGCCTGACCTGGTTCAAGGGCAGGGTTTAAAAATGTAGTGACTCGCGATAAATGATAAGGAGAAAAAAATATTAAAATAAAAAAAGAAAGAATCCCTCCAACTAAAAAAATAATGGAATGGAATATGGGCGTCTCAGCAGCAAAATAAAGAATCAAAGAAAAAATAAAAATAATGGTGGCTGCGCCGTAGTCAGGTTGTTTAATAATCAAAAACTCAATCAACCCTAAAAAAATAATAAAAAATAAAAAACTTTTTTTAGTTTTCTTGCTTCGTCGCTTTTGCTCCTCAGTACCTTCTGCATTCTTAACCAACCAAGAAGATAAATAAATTATTAAGCTCAATTTAACAATTTCCGATGGTTGAAAAGAAATTAATTTTAAATCAAGCCACTGGACCGAAGAACCGTGGAAAATGCCCGCACCAGGAATAAATAAAACAACTAAAAGAATAATAGATAAAACCAAAAATGGCAAAGCGATTTTTTTTAAATGATGATAATTTAAAATTGAAAAAAATAAAAAAAATAAAACTCCAGGCAAAAAACCCCTTAATAGTTGATGTTTAAGATAAAAATAACAATCATTAAATCTTTGACAGGCTTGACCAAAACTTACTGAAGTCAAAACAATCAAACCAATAATAATCAGAATAAAAAAACAAAATAAAAAAATTTGATCACCTTGCTTCTTTGACATTTGGTTAAAGTAGTTGTTCTAAAAGAAAAATTATTAGTCCTGCTCCCGCTCCCACCACGCTAATTAACCAAAAACGCATCACTACTTTTGGCTCTGGCCAACCAATAGCTTCAAAATGATGATGAATCGGCGTGGAAAGAAAAATTTTTTTCTTTCTAATTTTTTTTGACAAAACTTGAATGACAACTGAAAGAGATTCAAACGCCAAAATAAAACCAATGAAAGGTAAAAGTAAAAATTCATTAGTTAGCATCGCAATAATTCCCAAAACTACTCCTAAAGACATCGCTCCAGTGTCACCCATAAAAAATCTTGCCGGATAAATATTAAACCACAAAAAAGCTGTTAAAGAACCGATAATCGCTCCACAAAAACAAACCAAGTCATATCTGCCCTGAAAAAAAGAAATAATAGCATAAGCTCCAAAGCAAATAAGAAGAACACCACCAGCCAAACCGTCAAGCCCATCTGTTTCATTCACTGAAAAAGAAGTTGCCACAATAATGAAAACGAAAAGTAAAACATACCAAAGGCCAAGATTAAAAGTTCCTATAAATGGAATCCGAATTATATCCCAATCAAGCTTAAAATAAAACCACCAAGCGCCAAAAAGAGCAATCAGAGTGTAAAGAATTAAACGATGTCGCACTTTCAACCCACCCCCATTAGGACCAATACCTTTAATATTTAAAAGATCATCAACTAAGCCGACAAGAGCCGAAGCGACAAGCGCGCCTAGAGGCAAAAAGGTTTCTCCTCTTGATAAAAAATTAAATGACTTAAAAAAATCTATATCAGTAAAACGAGATAAAAAATAAAATAAGAGAGTTAAGATTGCTACTGTTAGCCAAATTAACAAACCGGCCGATGTCGGAGTTTCTTTTTTATTTTTATGTAAATTATAAAAAATAGGAGCAGACGAAGATGATCTAATTTGTTTGACTAATTTATGTTGATGCAAAAATTTATCAAGAAAAGGGACCCAGATAAAACTTAAAATAAAGGCTAAGCCAGAAATAATAAGAAATTTGGTAATATAAAAAGTAAGGGACATATTAAAATCAAAATTAAAAAATCAAGAAATAAATAAGCTAAGCAGAAGAATAAATTGAATAATTAAAAAACTATAAAATAATAATTCGGCTAATGATTTCTTTTGATCAAGATAGAATTTAAAACCTAGAATAAAATTAATCACTAAAATAATCAAACCAGTGAGTGGCGTCTTGAACAAATAAAGCCGGTGATTAATAAGAAGATAAAACCAAATAAAAAAATTCAAAAACAAAGAAAATAAAAATAAAAATAAAAATTTTCTTTCCTTAAAAAATTGCGCTTTACGGATTTGGATTAAAATTTCTTTCATAGAGAGTATGGTATTAACTTTACAACCCCGCCTCAGCGGAATCCCGCTATGGCGGGACTTACAACTGACAACTTACAATAAAAATTTTTTGTTATTAGTTATAAGAACCCTTCGCTTCGCTCAGGAACCTTGAAATTAAACTTCTAATATATTTAAGGTAGTTTAATTATAAGTTATTAGTTATTTGTTGTTTGTAATTAGCGTTTATCTACGATTGACGAATTTCTATATTAATATATAATAATTTCAAGATTTAGAATTTAATATATTATATGGCTCACAAAAAAGCAGGAGGATCTTCAACTTTAGGTAGAGATTCAATTGCAAAAAGACTCGGCGTAAAAGTGGGAGAAGGAGAAAAAGTAAAGCCTGGAATGATTTTAATCCGACAAAGAGGCTTTAAATTTCACCCTGGTTTAAACGTAAAAAGAGGAGGAGACGACACTCTTTATGCCTTAAAAGAAGGAAAAGTAAAGTTTAAAAAAAGAAAAATTAAAAACTTTACTGGAAAATTAAGACAAATTAAAGAAATTAGTGTCATCAAAACTTAAATATTCTTTAAATATTCTAAAGCCTTTTCAAGTTGTGGATCTTTGTCTTTATTAAAGTCTTCAAAAGTAGAAATAACCTCGATATCTGGTTTTATCCCTATCTCATCAATTAAAGAACCGGTAGGCGTGAACCAATGAGCCACGGTCAGCTTCAAACCAGAACCATCTTGATAAGCTTCCATTTCTTGAACAGATCCTTTGCCAAAAGTCGTCTCGCCTATTAAGACGGCTTTTTTGTAATCCTTTAGGGCGCCAGCTAAAATTTCTGCTCCAGAAGCAGAGCCTTCATTAATTAAAACAACGATTTTAAGGCCAGCAAACTCTCCTCTTCCTTTTGCCCGATATTCTTTTTTCTCCCCTTTGGCATTCTCTGAAAAAGTGACAATGCTGTTTCTTGTCCAATAACCAGCAATGTCAACCGCGGTTTCTAAATAACCGCCAGAATTGTTTCTTAAATCAAGAATCAAGGCCTTTGGTTTCGCTGCTAAAATTTCTGAAGCAGTTTTTTTAAATTCTTGCCAAGTCTTATCACTAAAAGTAGAAATTTTTAAATAAGCGATATCTTTTCCTTTTGTCTCCCATTTAACCGTTTTAACTTTTATTACTTCTCTGATAATTTCAAAATCTTTAGGCTGCTCCCATCCTTTTCGCCAAATAGTTAAAACAACAGGTGTTCCTTTCTCCCCTCGAATTAAAGTCGCTGCTTCATCTGGCGACATCCCGCTGGCGCTTTTCTTGTCAATGGCGTAAATTTTATCTCCAGCCTGGATACCTGCTTTTTGAGCCGGCGTCTGGTCAAGCGGAGCAATCACGGTCAGCACATCGTTTTTAATACCAATTTCTATGCCAACTCCTTGAAATTCGCCAGCCATCCCTTCTAAAAATTTAGACATTTCTTCTGGATCTAAAAAAACAGAATAAGGATCATCTAAACTTTCAGCCATTCCCTTGATCGCTCCATAGAAGAGAATTTTGTTGTCAACCGGCTGTTTAATATAATTTTTTTTAATGTATGACTCAACGCTTTGAAATAGTTCCTGATTAATAAAATTTTCTTCTTTTAAATTAACAATTGATTTTTCGTTCCTAAAAATATTGCGCTGAAGCAAAAAACCAGCGGTAAAAGATAAAATGAAAATAATCAAACAATAAAAACTTGCTTTTTTAAAAGAAATTATTTTACTTTTTTGTAGTTTAGTTTGTTCCATGTCAAAATTTAAAATAATCCTTTTTCGTATCCTAAATACTTAGAAGCTTTTTTCGTCGCTCTTCTTCCTCTTGGTGTTCTTTCTAAAAAACCTATTTGCAATAGATACGGTTCGTAAATATCTTCTAAAGAATTAATATCCTCGCCTAAAATCACAGAGAGGGTTTTTAAACCAACAGGACCGCCATCAAATTTTTCAATAATTATTTTTAAAATCCTTCTATCTGTCTCAGTCAGACCTTTATTATCTATCTCAAACATTAAAAGTGCTTCATCAACTAAATATTTATCGATTTTTCTATTTTTTACTTGAGCAAAATCTCTTACTTTTTTTAAAAGCCGATTAGCAACTCGCGGCGTGAAACGAGAACGAAGAGCAACTTCTCTTACCGCTTCGTCGTCTATTTCTATGTTTAAAATTTTAGCAGAGCGTTTAATTATTTTTTCTATATCCTCTTCTTGATAATAATTAAGCTGATAAAAAAAACCAAAACGATCACGCAGAGGAGATGAAAGAAGGCTCGGCTTAGTTGTCGCACCAATTAAAGTAAAATGAGGAAGATTAAGACGTAAATTTTTAGCGCCCACCCCTTTACCTAAAATTAGATCTAAACCAAATTCTTCCATCACCGGATAAAAAGATTCTTCAACTAATTTATTAAGACTATGTATTTCGTCAATAAAAAGTATATCATTCTCCTGTAAGTTCGTAATAATCGCGGCTAAATCGCCTACTCTCCCCAGCGCTGGCCCAGAAGTTACTTTGATATTCACGTTCTCCTCATGAGCGATGATATAAGATAAAGAAGTTTTCCCAAGACCTGGCGCGCCAGCAAAAAGAATGTGGTCAACCGGTTCTTTTCTCTGTTTCGCTGCTTCAATTGAGATCTGCAAACTTTCCTTTAATTTTTCTTGACCAACAAATTCGTCCAAAGTCCGAGGTCGAAGGGTTCTTTCAACTGCAAGATCTTCCTGTATTTCTTGAGAAATAATAATTTTAGATTTGTTTTTCATCTCTTTAATATTTTAACACTTTATTTTAATTTAACAAGCCCGGGGTTGACAAAAATAAAAAATAAGTTATAATAAAAATACCAAAAAGGAGGTGATGAAGAATGATAAAGTTGAACGTCGTTATTAACAACAAGTCCGGTTTGGCCATGAGACACGCGATTGCTCTGGTAAAAAAAGTTAAGACGCACGATGCAATTGTTATGGTAAAAAAGAATGGTCATCATGAAATAGTATCAGCTCACTGTCCGTTAGAGTTGCTATCCTTAGCAGCTGAACCAGGGACTGAACTAAATTTTGAAATAGATGGAAACGACAAAGAAAAACTTCTCCCAATTTTGGAGAAATTTTTTAATCATGAAATACATTTCCATGATTAACTTTTAAAAAGGAGGATAATTATAAATAAAGAAGCCGTTTTAAAAAAAACGGCTTCTTTACAATTTCTATTTCTGACATTTAGAACAATAAAACGTCCCCCTCCCTCCCAGTGCAATTCTTTTAATTTTACCCCCACACTTCAAACATTTCTCTCCCTCTCTTCCATAAACTTTTAATTTTGATAGATATTTCCCTTCTCTTCCATAGAGATCTACATAAGTATCAGCTGAGGTTCCTTTAAATTTTATTGCTTCCTGTAAAATATTAATCAGACATTGATAAACATGTTTTATTTCCTCATCTTTAAGACTCCCCACTACCCTGATTGGTAAAACTTTTGCACAAAAACAGATTTCGGAAGCATAAACATTCCCCACGCCAGCAATAAAATTTTGATCCATTAAAAGAGGCTTTATTTTTTGCCTGGTCTTTCCTAAAATAATTTTTTTAAATTTTTCTAAAGTGAAATCTTTTTCTAAAGGCTCTGGTCCAAATTTTTCTTCTAAGAAAAATTTTGGCAGATTTGCTGTTTTAATCAATCTTACGTAGCCAAATTGTCGTAAATCATTATGAAACAAAGCGCTTCCATCAGAAAAAAAATAAATGAAATGAGTGTATTTTTTCCACCGGAGGGGGAGACTATCAACCCCCACACCGAAATCTTTGGTGTGGGGGTAAATAATTTGTCCTGTCAATTTTAAGTGAATTAACAGGCTAAAGCCATTAGACAAAGAGATGATAAGTAATTTGGCTCTGCGAGCAATGTCTTTAATCTTCGCTCCTTTAATTTTGGCAATAAATTCTTTTACCGTTGACCCTTTTATCATTTTAGGAAGTTTTACTTTAACTTCCTTTATTGTTTTACCAAGAATTTTTTCCTTAAGCTGATTTTTAATTGTTTCTACTTCAGGTAATTCGGGCATAGAATTTTTAATATATTATATCAGATTTTCTTAAAAATAAAAACCTTACTATTTCCAAACTATCAAAACTCGACTTTAACAATACTTCTTCGATAATGCTTCCAATTTTAAATTTTACGAACTCTTAAAACAAGTTTACTGTAATCATCAGAGATATAAACATAATTCCAAAAGTACACTGACAAACTTTGGGTCAGCATTTTCTTGCGAAGTTTGCAGGTCTTGCAGTATTTCACACATTCAAAAATAGAGTTGACGCCTATTTTCTATAAAAAAAATTTCGACCAACTCCACGGGAACAAAATTGTTAAATAGATAAATTGTTAAAAAGCCCGAACAGCACGCACAGAGTTTGCCCAGCCCTTGCCGTTGCTGACCTGGAAGCCATCGTTAAAGTACTGGAGCCACGCGTCGTCTGCATTGATCTCTGACGAACTCCAATAGGCGTAACCAGTAACAAGAAAACCGCCAACATCGTATTGTTTCAGGTTTGTGTACATCGCAGCGAGTTCGTCCTTTGATGGTAGAAACCAGTCGCCATAGCCGCCTAATTCCAAATTGCCACAAAGTCTGGCGGCTATACCTGCGGTACCACAACCCGCCATGATGTCAATTGTATTTTGATTTCCTGTTCCTACTGCTGTTCCATCGGCTCCTGAAATTGTTGTCCAAACGCAGCCCCATTCGGCTGTACTTTGATCGCTTGGAGCCGCTTCCAGATACCGCCAACTCGGGCTACCAGAATAACTGCCTTTATCGTAGAAGATCAATCCGCCTGCAGGGCCGGTCTCTCGAAGGGAATATGTAACGGTATAAGTTACAAATGTTGTTCCGTCCTGAGCCGTAACCACTAAAGTGTTATTAAATACCACTGTGTCGGCTATCCCTGCGCTATTCCAAGTCTGATTGGCTTGACCTTTAGCTAAAGCAGCCAAGAAAGTGGCTTTTGATATTCCTGAAGGAACATTGCTAATAGTTTCAGTATTCGTTCCGCCAGCACTTACGGTATAAGTTGCAGAAGTTACAGTGGCAACATTGCTTAGTACGCCGCCCACGCCGCCCATCGCAGCGATGAAAGCGTCGCCTTCCGGATCAATCACTTGACCACTGCCAGTTGGTCCGGCATAAATTTCATAGTATTCAATCTCCCTCCGTTCCGTTATCATTGGCTTCTTTCTCAGTGTCTTTCTCAAGATTAGCAACGATTTTGTAATTCCCGCCCGTAGAGTCTGATTGGTAATAATAGCAATATTTATTTGGTGAAGGATCTTTAGGTGGTTTTGCCATATACTGGTTAGTAAAAAATATTGGTGAAGAAGTGGTGTCAGTGGTTAAAGGGTTATCCGTTATCCGATCAATACAGCCCGAAGCATCAATAGGATAGTGGTTATAGTTGCTGTAATAAAGCTCCATGGCTTTGGCTAGTTGGTCAAGATCAGCCACACGCCTGGCATCCCTATCCTTGGCCCGGACATTACTCAGGGAAGGTATGGCAATGGCGGCCAGGATGCCAATGATCGCGATGACAACTAGAAGTTCAATGAGAGTAAAGCTTTGTTTTTTCATCATAAATTAATTTTTGTTTAATTTGTGTTTATTTATTATAGCAATTCAAAAAAAAAAAAAACAGGGGGAGTTATCCACAAATCAAAAATGGATACATAAAATTAAGGACAACACTTAAAAAACTACTTTAATAAATATCTTTTTGCCGACTTTAAAGATAGAGCCTGATTCTTTAATTAAATAATCAGGATTACTGATAGTAGTTTGTTTGTTCCCTTTAATTAATTTTATAGCTTTTTCAGTGATCAGCCTTCTGAGCTGACTCTTGCTCTTAATTATCTTTTTTTCTAAAAGCAGATCTATCAACTTGATAGGCCGCTCAGTAATTATTTCTTGAACGTCTTTGGAGGTTATTATCTTTTGACTAAAAAGTCGATTAAATTTTTCTTTCTCAGTTATCGCAATCTCCGATGTATAAAGTTCTGCAGTGACAAGTTGTGCTAAAACTTCTTTTATCTTCTTTGGATTATAACCAATCTTCATCTCGTTTTCAATTCTCTGCCAGTCGGAAAAAGAAATGTCAGTTAAAAATAAAAAATAATCTTTTAATAAGTTGTCCGAAATGGACATAATTTTGCCAAAAATATCTCCAGGTTTGTCGGCTAAAAAAATACAATTACCTACGCTCTTGCTCATTTTTTTGCCTTGGATATCTAAAAGCAGCGGCAAAGTAATCACCACTTGAGGTTTTTGATGATAAACTTCTTGAATCTGTCTCCCAACCAACATATTAAAGGTTTGATCAGTTCCCCCTATTTCTATATCAGCTTCCAACTCAACTGAATCATAGCCCTGAAGAAAAGGATAAAGGAATTCTCTAATAGAGATTGGTTTGTTCTCTTTAAAACGTTTGGCAAAGTTCTCTCTTTCAAGCATTTGCGAAACAGTGATTAGGGAAGTCAAAGGCAAAAATTTATTTAAAGACATTTTTTTCAACCATTGACTGTTATAAACCATTTTTACTCCTTTTAACCCCCTCTGGCCTGAGAGATCTAAAAATTTTCCAATTTGCTTTTTAAATCCCTTCACGTTTTCTTTAACTTCTTCTTCAGTTAAAGGCTTTCTTTCCGAAGCTTTGTCTGAGGGATCGCCAATCATCGCCGTAAAATCACCCACTAAAAAAATAATTTGATGCCCTAGCTTCTGCAAAACTCTTAGTTTTCTTAAAACTACATAATGGCCTAAATGTAACCCTTTTGAGGTTGGGTCAATACCGTGTTTAATTCTAAGAGGCTTTTTATTTTCGATTGCCCTTTCTATCTTTTGAGTCAATTCATTCTGAGTAAAAACTCCAATTGTTTTTTCTAAAAATAACTCTTCCTGTAATTTTACCCCGGCCCCCTTGGCCATCGCCCCCTCCTTCGCGGCCTTAGAGGCAAAACTAATTTTTCTTTCTTGTGAAAGATTTAGAGTAAGCTGATCAAGAAAAACTTCAAAAATCATAATATTATTAATTATCTGCCATGAACCGTGTTGCCTTTGACAATTTTGGTTCATGGTGGGCAATGCAGGTACCTGCGGCCTGCGACCTTTCCGACTTGCCCCGTTAGATTTTCTTTTAGATCCTCTGGTGGGCGGTATAGGATTTGAACCTATGACCCCTGCAATGTGAATGCAATGCTCTACCACTGAGCTAACCGCCCATAAATCTAACGGGGTGAATGAACGGAACGCATTAGATTGAAGCGGTCAAGCTGTACATCGGCATAATGACAGCCATCGCAATAAAAGCGACGACTAATCCCAAAAAAATAATAATAATCGGCTCAAGCAAAGAAACAATATTGGCCAAAGTTCTATCTACTTCACGATTATAAAAATCAGCCATCCGAGACAGTACCTCATCTAATTTACCTGTTTTTTCACCAACGACAATTAAAGATGATAAAGTTTTAGGAACATCTTTTGATTTTAAAAAAACCGACGCAATGGAATGGCCTGCCTCCACTTCTTTAGCTGTTTCTAAAATTATTTTTTTATAAAGATCATTGTTAACTACTTTTGCTGTAATTTCTAAAGCGGCAATGATAGGCAGGCCGCCAACTAAAAGAGTAGAAAGGCTCTGGGTAAGACGGGTTAAATAGACCGTTTGCATTAGCTCTCCGACAACAGGCAATCTAAAAATAATTCTATCTAAAATTACTCTTCCAGTTTTACTTCTAGCTAAAACAAAAATGACAAAGACTGCCAAAGCGAGGGTGAGAGTAAATAATATATAATTTTTAACAAAAAAATTACTAAAGGCAATTGTCATTCTTGTCGGTAACGGTAAAGCAACATTTGCTTCTGATAAAACAGAAGACAAATTTGGCAATACCACCACCATTAAAACAACAAGAACGATGATGACGCTTATCAAAACAAAAATTGGATAGATCATCGCCCCTTGCAGTCTTTTTTTTAAATTATACCGTTTCTCTCCCTCATCAGCTAAATAATTTAAAACCTCTTTTAATTTACCAGACTCTTCACCAGCTTTAATCATGTTGACAAAAAACCCATCAAAAATGTGGGGATAATGAGTTAAGACACTTGAAAATCTTGCCCCACCGCGAACTTCGTCAGCTAGTTTTAAAAATACATACTTCAAATATCTATTACTCTGTTGACCAGAAGAAATCTCTAATGCTTCAACCAAAGGAAGACCGGCGGAGATCATCATTGAAAGTTGACGATTAGCAAAAACTAAATCTTTTAGTTTAACGCCCTTAGTGATAAAGAACGGCTCACCGACACGTTTGACTATGCCAAAAGTCGCTTCTTTCAAACTAATAATGGTCAAACCTCGACGAGACAGAGCGTCAACCGCTTCTTCTTGATTTAAAGCCTCAATTGAGCCATTAATTGACTTTCCAAATACATCTTTTGATTTATAAGAAAAAAGCATAAAAGTTTATTAAATTAAAAATTAAAAATCAAATTTGAAAATTGGAAATTGGAAATTGATAATTCTTTAATTTTTATTATATCAATAATAAAAAAAATAGCAAACCCCGTAGTGAACTTGGTTCTACTACGGGGCAGACTGACTAAAAAAATAGAAAGCTTATCAAAGACAAGAAAGGACTCGACCTTATTATTTTTTGTGAGGTATTTCCACCCACAGCTTCCGCTACGGGTGCCTTGTTACGACTTCGCCCCTATCATCGATCCTACCTTCATCCCGCATTCGCGGGACTTCGGGCATTACCGACTCTCTTGGCGTGACGGGCGATTATCTTCCTATAAACATAGAAATTGATGTTCCCACCCAGCGAGCGGTTTTCCCGCACTGGGCGAGCTCTAATGCATTTTTTGTTTTAACTTATACAACCTTGTCAATCCCTTCTTGCTTAAATGTTCACCTCTTTTAATTGCTTTCATAATCTGACAAAAGATTTTGAAATCTTTTATTTTTGAAGGAAACATTAAAGAATGTCTCTTAAAAAAGGGAACTATGATTTTTACCAAATCGTTTCGACTTGACACTTCATAACGATAACAATTCTTGTGATTTCTTCGAGTATCTTTCTGAAAATAAACATGACCACAACCAAAAAAATTTTTAAGCTCGTAAAGAATTTTCTTATCGCTTTCAACAATCTTGAGATAAAATTTTGGTTCTATTCTAACTCTTCTTTTTCGATATCTTTCTTGTAATGCCTTGGCATTGCGGACAAAAACAGTAAAACTCCCTTCTCCATCAACTAAACCAAGAATATAACTTTCTTTTAACATATTGATACATTAGAGTGGTCCCTTCATTTAAGATGACTTAAACTACTATGAACCAGCTGACTTCTGACGCTGCGTTAGTTTAATTATATCACTTTTAAAGTGAAGCCACAACGTCAGATCTCCCGAGGTTAGTTACTCTGCTATTCCCAACATCCCAAACCGAGTTGTTATTTTAATCTTCTCCACGCTCACCACCCAACCGTGGATCGATCACTCGTTTAATTATTTAGGCTATTGTTTGCCACCGGATCCTCTGCCAATAATTTCACAATTATTGACTATCCTTTGGCTGCGCTCCGTTCAGGAAAACGGAGGAATGGATTTTAACCATTTAGTTAAGTAACCTGCTCGGCGCAGATTTTGTGAGTACAAGACCTGAGAACGTATTCACCGTACCGTGATGATATACGGTTACTAGCGATTTCAGCTTCATGAAGTCGAGTTTCAGACTTCAATCCGAACTGAGGCCGGCTTTGATGGGATTAAGCTTCATCTTACGACTTTGCTACCCTTTGTACCGACCATTGTATCATGTGTGTAGCCCAGGACATAAAGGCCATGCTGATTTGGCGTCATCCTCTCCTTCCTCCGGTTTATCACCGGCAGTCTCCTTAGATTCCCTCCGACTTTACGTCGGAGCAACTAAGGACAAGGGTTGCGCTCGTTTTCCTAATTAAAGGTACATTTCACAACACGAGCTGACGACAACCATGCAGCACCTGTTCTACTCGCCGATTTAACGGTCAGCCAATGTTTCCATCGACTTACTAGTAGAATGTCAAGTCCTGGTAAGGTTTCTCGTTTATCGTCGAATTAAACCACATGATCCACCGCTTGTGCAGGTCCCCGTCTATTCCTTTGAGTTTTAGCCTTGCGGCCGTACTCCCCAGGCGGGATGCTTAACGCGTTAGCTATTCTATAAACGACACTGAAAGGGTCGACACTTTCAATATCTAGCATCCATAGTTTAAGGCGTGGACTACAAGGGTATCTAATCCTTTTTGCTCCCCACGCTTTAGTGTCTCAGCGTCAGAACTGTTCTAGCAAGCTGCCTTCGCTTTTAGCGTTCTTACCGATATCAACGGATTCTACCCCTACACCGGTAATTCCACTTGCCTCTCCCAGTCTCAATCCTGTCCATTTCTTCTATGGCCTCTTAGTTAAGCTAAGGGTTTTAATAGAAGATGTAATAGGACGCCTACACACGCTTTACGCCCAATAAATCCGAATAATGCTTGTCGCCCTCGTCTTACCGCTGCTGCTGGCACGAGGTTAGCAGCGACTTATTCCTGAGGTACTCTCGGATGTGCTCCCCCAGAAAAATAGTTTACACCCCGAAGGGTTTCTTCCTATACGCGGCGTCGCTCCTTCAGCCTTTCGGCCATTGAGGAAGATTCTTGACTGCAGCCTCCCGTAGGAGTCTGGGCAGTGTCTCAGTCCCAGTGAGGCAGATCATGCTCTTACACCTGCTATCCGTCATTGGCTTGGTAGGCCATTACCCTACCAACTACCTGATGGAGCATAAGTTCCTCCCTCTCCAAACATCTTGCGATGTTCTTTACTTGTTTAGCTTTTGCAAAACAAGACCATCAAATATTAGCTCACCTTTCGGTAAGTTATGTTTGAGAAAAGGGTAGATTACTTATGTTATACTCACCCGTTTGCCACTGTCCCGCATTGCTGCGGGACCGTTCGACTTGCATGCCTTATACACGCCGCCAGCATTCATTCTGAGCTAGGATCAAACTCTCATTAAAAGAATTTGATTTAAAAAAGAAAAAAATGAAACGTAATAATTTCCGAAGGAAATTAAACGTTTCAGTCGCGCAGAAATCTTTTTAAAGATTTCTGCGTGAACGGTCCTTTCCTGTCTTTGATAAACTTTCTAAATTAACTATTAATTGTTAAAGAGCTTTTATTGATAATTGATCATTGATAATTGAAAATTATTAGTGTTTCGTTCTCCATTCTTTAATTTTTTGATGATCGCCTGATCTCAAAATTTTCGGCACTGAAAGCTTTCTTATTTTACCAGATTCACTTTTATAAGTAAAGATCGCTGGTCTTGTATATTGAGGATATTCCAGAAAAATTTCTAATTTCGAATTTCTAATTTCTAATTTATTCTTCCCCTCTTTTTCTACCGAAAAAGTTTCTTCTTCTAAAGATTTTTCCTTAATTACTCCTTTAATCAATCTAGTCACCGCGTCGGCTATGATCATGGCCGGTAATTCTCCTCCTGTCAAGACGTATGGTCCAATAGAAATTTTTTCGTCAACAAATTTTTCTACTCTTTTATCAATTCCTTCGTAATGACCGCAAACTAATATAAGTTGATCTAATTTAGAAAATTTTTTTGCTATTTTTTGATTAAAAATTTTTCCAGTCGGCGTTAATAAAACAACTCTTCTTCTTTTTGCTTTTATTTTTTTTAAAAATTTAATTGCTCTATAAAGCACATCAACCGTTAAAATCATTCCTGGGCTACCTCCGTAAGGCTTGTTATCAACTGTTTTACGCTTGTCTTTTGCCCAGTTCCTTAAATTATGAAGTTTTATTTTAATTAAATTTTTTTCCTGAGCGCGTTTTAAAATGGAAACATTAAAATAAGAATTGAATGCTTCAGGGAAGATGGTAATGATGTCAATTGTCAACACAAATGAGAAATTTTAAATTTTAGATTTTAAATCAATTAAAGAAAAAAAACCGCTGCCAAAAAGGCAGCGGTTTCCTTTTTGACAATTAATTTAGAGCTTCAAATCTTCGTCGGTAGTGCTAGCACTTGCAGTTCTTCTTACTCTGGTTGAACCTTCTGGTTCTTCAATCTTCAAGTTAACTCTCGCTTTATTTTTTAGGCCGATAATTCTAATAATCGTCCTAATCGCTCGAGCAGTTGAACCTTCTTTGCCGATTATTTGACCCATATCTTCAGGATGCACTTTTAAAGAAAGAAGAACGCCCATTTCATCAACAACCCGGTTAATTTTCACGTCTTCCGGATGATTGGCAAGCGCTTTAACAATTGTTTCAAGAACTTCTTGATCGATCATTTCTTTAGCCATAGTTAGTGTAATAATGATTTAATTTCTTTTTCTGAATTTTTCTGAAATCGACCTTTCTCACTTTAATTTCAGAATTTATGCTTTTTGTAATTTTATTCTATTGTAAAATTAGTATAAGAACCTGCTCGCTTCGCTCGCAGAACCTTGAAGCTCCTATTGAATAATTATTTATGCGGAGCTATAAGAACCCTTCGCTTCGCTCAGGAACCTTGAAATTAAACTTTTAATATATTTTTAAAGGTAGTTTAATTATAAAGAATTTAAAAAAAATGTCAAGCTTCTTTTTTTTTCTCTGTCGGTTTTACCTCTTCTTTTTTTGTTTCTTTATGTTTCTTTGAAACTCTCATTTTTGGCGCTTCAATCACCTTTTGATTGACTAATAAATTATGAACAGTGGGTGTTGGCTGAGCGCCCTGAGACAACCAATATTTTATCCTTTCTACTTTAAGAGAAATCTTTTTATGAAGAGGATCAACAAGTCCCAAGTCCTCCAAAAAATCTCCCCAAGGGTCTTTAGTTTTCTCTAAAATAATGACTCGAAAAAATGGCTGATTCTTTTTTCCTTTTCTTGATAATTTAATTGCAAGCATATACTTAAAATTTCTAATTTCTAATTTCTAATTTTTAAACTTAATCTAAAATTTAAAACCCTTCGGCAGTGAGCCCTTCGGTAGTGAGCTCAGGGCCGAACTGTTTAAAATTTCTAATCTCATCATACGATCGTAATTTCTCTCCCTTTTCTTTGTCCGATAGCAACTATCTCTGCTTCTTTTTCTGAGGTTAATTTATTTAATTCTTCGAATAAACGAAATTTTTCATCTTGAGAAATTTTTTTATTTTTTTCTTCTTCAACAATTTGAGATCTTGTTTTATCACGAACAGTCCTTAAAGAATGGCTAGCGCTCTCTAATTTTTCTTTGAGAATCTTTAATAAATGTTTTCTTGTTTCCTCGCTTAAGGGCGGAAAAGCGGCGTAAGCCCTATTTTCTTTCACAGAAAGAGAAACTCCTAAATTAGCAGCGGCAACGGTCCTCTCTATTTCTTTTAAAACATTTTTGTCCCATGGTTCTATTACAATAGTTCGTGGTTCAAGAAGAGAGAAACTTGCTATCTGCTCAATGGGCGTGTTTACTCCATAAACATCAACCTTAAGATGTTTAAGATAATCGCTCGTCACTCGGTTTGTCCTCAAACTTTTTAGATCATTGTTCAAGAAATTCATTGCCTTAGTAAAATCTTCCTGCGTTTTTTTTATGACTTCATTAGAAACCATATTTTTTGGGCTCTTTTTGATAAGTTAAATAAAGAATGTTTGAATTGACCGGATCAACAATTAAATCATTGACTTTTTGTTTGCTAGGGATTGATTTTGTCATCCAATTTGCGCCGCCATTAATAGTTTTATATAAAGTAGCACCAGAAATATAATAAATGACATTTGAATTAAAAGGATCGATCGCTAAAGTTTTAATCTCGGCCGCACCGGGAGAAGTTAAAAGTTTATAAGCGGACCAAGTTCTTCCACCGTCTTGAGTCAACAATAAGCCATAGCGATTAGTCGTAATCAGACCATCAGTAAAAGCAGGAATAAAAATAGCTTTATTTACTTCATTGCCACCAGAAAAATCTTTTAAATTTTCTGAAAGAGAAATCCAACTTTGACCGGCGTCCTCCGATTTAAAAGCTCCGCCACCGTCATGAAAAACATAAATAATATTTGGATTTTTTGAATTAATTAAAATTTGTCTAATTCTCCCGCCAAACTCATGAACAGTACTCCAACCATAACCGCTATTATCGCTTTTTATTAATCTGCCATCCGTTAAACCAGCATAAATTACATTTTGGAAAATAGGATGAATAACGATTTCAACCACCTCTGTTTCTTCTTTTGTTTCTAAATAAATATTCTCCCAGGCTCGACAACAATTACTACTTCTAAAAATTCTATTACCAACTGCCACATAAACGATATGTGAAGCCTTTGGATGAACAGCGATGGCGTTAACTGATCCGGCTGGCAATCTTTCTATTTTTTGCCATTTATCGCCAGCGTCAATGCTTAAAAAAATGCCGTTCTCTTTAGTCCCTAAATAAAGAGCGCCGCTATCCTGTGGGTCAAAAACTAAACTTTCTACATTAACTGAAGCAATATTTTCTCCCCCTTTTAAACTGACCAAATTTGCTTTTTGAAGCCATTTTTCTCCTCGATCAACTGACTTAAAAACACCTTGGCTCCCTCTACCAGGTCCAATACTCACACAACCAGCTCCGAAAAAAAAGAAAAAAGAAAGTGTGATGGACAAAAGAAAAATATTTTTTTTCATGTCAAAATTATTTAAAAATTTAAAATGAAATAATTAAATTGCCTGTCGCCAAAACATGATTTACGTTACGGCTAAGATAAAAAATAGTTTCTTTAATGTTTCGGACCATTTCCATTAATTTGTTCAAAGGATATTTTTGCAAGACCACCCTAAATTTTTCTTCTGGCAATAAATTTGAAGAAGGTAAATTAAGTTGAACCAAAATCAGATCTCTAACTACCTGCAACCAAATTGATAAAATTTCAATATCTAACCGTCTTGTCAATTCAAACCTTAAATTAAAATCTTCTAAGCTTTCCAAAAAATCAATAAAATTAGAAGCTTCTTTTTTTACTGATTCTAAGGTCTCTTTTTCTTCTAAATATCTTAAAGCTAAGCCAGGTCTCCCTAAAGATAAAGCATAAAATTTTTTTGCCTTTTCAGAGCTCAACTGACACTCATCTATTAAATATCTTTCTGTTTCTTGCTCGCAGGGCAAAGAGAATCTTAAAATTTGGCAACGTGAACGAACAGTTGATAAAATAGCCTTTAAATTATTAGTGATCAGAATGATGATCGATTTCTTGGATGTTTCTTCAAGAAGTTTTAAAAAAGAATTTGCCGCTTCGTCAGTCAATCTTTCTGCTTCTTCAATAATAGCAATTTTATATCTTCCTGAAAAAGGTGTCAAGGCTAATTTTCCTTTTAACTCTCGAATTTGATCAATGCCAATTTTTTCTTTTTTTAACAATTGCTTCACTTCTATAATATCAGGGTGGAATTTCTCTTTGATGTCACTTTTAAATAAACACTTAAAACATGGCTTCTCTTGAGAAATCAAACTCATGGCCATTGTTTTAGCTATCAAAGTTTTGCCAATATGGCTTGGCCCCACGAATAAATAGCTATGGACAAGAGAATTATTAGCAATGCTTCTTTCTAAAAATTTAATAATTTTTTGATGACCGATAATAATCATATTAAATATTTTCCAACTCCTGAATTGTTTGTCGAGCGCACTTTTGCCAGGAGAAATCCTTAACTCTAATTAACCCCTTTTTTTTGAGGTTATCCTTTAAATTTTGATTAATTAACACCATCTGTATTTTTTCTGCTATTTCTGAAATATTGTTTGGGTTAAAATAAATTATTGCCTCTTTGCTTATCTCTGGTAAAGAACCAGCCTGGCTAGCGATAACCGGACATTCGCAAGCCATCGCCTCAAGTAAAGGCAAACCAAATCCTTCATAAAAAGAAGGAAAAACAAAGGCCTCTGCCTCCTGATATAATGAAGGGAGATCTTCGACCGGCAAGTAATCAAGCTCTTTTATCCCTTTGGTTTTTAATATCTCGCTTTTAATTTTTTGATAACCGAAACCTTTTGAACCAACGAGCACAAGTTCTAAATCTAGAAATTTTTTTCGCAAGATTTGAAAGGCTTTAATTAAACCGAGAGTATTTTTTTTCTTTTCTTTTCTGCCTAGATAAAAAAGAAAAGGTTTTTTGATGCCATATTTTTTGAGAATTTCTTGATTTTTCTGTTGATCTCTACTAATCTTAAAAATTTCTTGATCGTATCCCAAGGGAATAACTCTTATTTTTTGAGAATCTGCTCCATAAAGACGAATCAATTCTTGTCGAGTAAATTCTGAAGGAACTAAAATTTTTTTGGCCTTTTTTAGAGCATTTCGATAAACAAAACGAGTATAATTTCTTCTCCAAAAAGAATAGCTTTCAGAAAAAACTTCATAACCTAAATCCTGAATAACAAAAACTGACTTTTTGGGACAGAAAATAGGTATTGCTCTGACTGGCACAAATAACACCTCAGGTTTTCTTAAAATCATCTCAAAAGAAAGCCTGATTTGCGACCAGAAATATTTAAATGGCCAAACAAGAACTCGATTCTCCCAATTCGTTGGCAAAGAGAGATTTAATTTAGAAGAGGAATATAAAACAAAGTTATTTTTCGAAGGAATTCTAATCAATTCTTTTATTAAATAATAAGCATACCATTCGACTCCTGTCTTTTTAGAATAATTAAAAGTAATCGCGTCAATTCCGATGATCATAAATTGGTTTTAAACTCTCATTTTTAATATTTAATATGTGTTTTTTATATTCTATTCTTGCTAAATTTTGCGTTCCGCCTGAAGCGCCTTTGCAGCATAGCGCGAAAGAGGAGCAAAATTATAGCAACGCTATCCCAGTTATGTCTTTTGGTTTCTCAATGCCCATGATTTTTAAAATAGTTGGCGCCACGTCAGCAAGAATACCAGATGGTGTCACGGCTGCTAATTGATCTAAGCTGGCAATTAAAGATTTTCCTTCTTTGCCCTTCTCAACAACAATAAAAGGAACGGGGTTGGTCGTGTGCTCTTTGTTAATCTCTCCTGTTTTTAAATCAATCATTTGCTCAGCGTTACCATGATCAGCCGTCACTAAAACTGTCCAATTTTTGGTTAAAGCTAAAGGGACTATTTCTCCAAGGATTGAATCGAGTATTTCCAAACATTTTATCACTGCCTGTAAATTTCCAGTATGGCCAACCATATCAGGATTAGCAAAATTAACAATAATAAAACTATATTTATCATTGGCCAAGGCTTCTAAAACTTTTTGACCAACCGCTGGCGCTGACATCTCCGGCTGGTCAGCGAAGTTAGCAATCGGTAGCGAAGGAATTAAAATCCTCTCCTCTTTTAGGAAAGATTCCTCTTTCCCTCCATTAAAAAAATAAGTGACATGAGGATACTTTTGTGTTTCCGCGATATGAAATTGAAATAAATCAAGATCAGAAATAATCCTCGCCAAAGGATATTCAATCAAATCTTTAGGAAAAGCAATTTTTACAGGCAAATCCTTTTCATATTCTGTCATTGTCACAAAAAACAAATTCTTAATTTTTTCTCTTTTGAACCCCTTAAATTCATCATTCACAAAAGCCCTGGTCAATTCTCTGGCTCTATCGGCCCGATAATTAAAAAAGATAACAGCGTCTCCCTCGCCAATTAAAGAAACTGGTTTGTTGTTTTCTAAAATGACCGTTGGCTCAAGTTCTTCATCATAAATTTTTTGCTGATAAGATTCTTCTATAGTTTTTAGTGGATTATCAGAACTTTTCCCTTCTCCTTTAGTTAACGTCAAATAAGCTTTCTCCACTCTGCTCCATTGATTATCTCTGTCCATTGCCCAAAATCTTCCAGAGAGACTCGCAATTTTTCCAACGCTTAATTTTTTTATTTTTTTTAAAACATCTTTAAGAAAATCTAGCCCAGTATTAAAAGCAGTGTCCCGGCCATCCAAGAAAAGATGAAGATAAACATCTTTAAAATTTTCCTGAGCCGCCAGTTCAAGAAGAGAATATAAATGAGTGATACTTGAATGAACACCTCCATTTGAGGCCAAACCTAAGAGATGTAATTTAGAATGTTGAGCTCTTGCTTTTTCTATCGCCTCTTTAAAAACTTCATTTCTAAAAAAATCGCCATTGACGATAGAATGATCAATCTTTGGCAAATTCTGCCAAACAATTTTTCCAGCCCCTAAATTAAGATGGCCAACTTCTGAATTCCCTGATTCGTTATAACTTAGACCAACCGCTTCACCAGAAGCACGCAAACTTTGAGTCGGATAGAGAGTGATTAATTTATTAAAAAATGGCATTTTAGCCAAAGAAACAGCATTCCCGCGCGAAGCGGGAGCCAGCCCCAGACCATCAAGAATAATTAGTAAAACAGGCTTTTTGATTTGCATATAATAACTTACAACTTATAACTAACTCTTATTTCACAGGGTTCACCCTGTTAAATAATTTGTGAACAAATTAAAATCTAAAAGATTTTATTTAACAGGGTGAACAATCAAAGAATCAATCATTTCTTTCGGCTTTTCTATCCCCATTAAATCAATAATAGTGGGCGCTACATTTCCAATTATTCCTCCCTTAATTAACTGGTATTTCTTATCGGAGACAATAATAAAAGGAACAAGGTTGCTCGTGTGAAATGGTTTTATTTCATGGGTCAAAGGATCAATCTTATCTTCGGCATTACCATGATCAGCGGTCACAATTATAACATAATTTTTTTCTCTCGCTTCTTCTACCACTTTTCCTAAACATTCATCAACTATTTCCACTCCTTTTCTTGTTGCCTCAAGATTTCCGGTGTGACCCAACATATCAGGATTACAAAAATTTAGTAAAATAAATTCTGGCGATTTTAAACGCATTACTTCAAGAAGTCTTCTGGTAATCTTAAAAGCCGACATTTCTGGCACTTTATCATAATGAGAAACGTCTGGCGAAGGAATCATTTCTCTTTTTTCACCAGCAACTGGATGATCATAACCGCCGTTAAAGAAAAATGTGACGTGAGCATACTTTTCTGTCTCAGCGATATAATATTGCTTGATTCCATTAAGCCAAACAGGAAGGCTGTTTTTTATATCGCGACTAGGATAAGCACATCGCGTATGATTAAGATCAGGACCAAAATCAGTCAAGGCAATAAAAAATAAAGATTGAATCTTTTCTCTTTCAAATGCTCCTTGATTTTTTAAAACAAAATCTGTTTGCACAAAAGCTTTGGTCAACTCTCTGGCTCTGTCCGATCTTAAATTTATAAAAATTACCACGTCATTTTCTCCAATTAAGGCAACAGGTTTTTCGTTTTTGACAATTACTGTTCCGCTAATATATTCATCTGTTTCATGACGATTATAACCGCTGATAATTGCTTCTTTGATGTCTTTTGCCCTGAAGCCATGACCAAAAACTAATAACTCATAAGTTTTTCTTATGTTTTCCCAATTCTTTTTTCTGTCCATCGCGTAAAAGCGACCAATGACACTGGCGACTTCTGCTTTCAAGTAACCCGTTAAGCGGCCTGTTCGATGAGGAAAGCTTATCTTCTTCTTGAATTTTTCAACAATTTTTAAAGCGGCGTGCTGACTTGAATCACGACCATCAGTAAAAAGATGTAGATAGACATTAGACACCTCTTCTTTAGCTAAAAATCTGAGCATTGCCTCCCAATGGTTAGGACAAGAATGAGCACTACTTTCTTCGGTCACCAAACCCATTAAATGGATCTTGGAATGATATTCTCTTGAATGTCTTAGTCCTTCATAAAAAGAGGGATTTTTAAAAAAAGTTCCGTCTTCGATGCTCTTGTTAATCGTAACTGAGTCGTCCTCAACAACTCTGCCAGCTCCTAAATTTAAATGACCAGCCTCAGAATTTCCGGGCTGACCTTTCATTAAACCAACACATTCCCCCGAAGTGCAAAGCTCAGTATAAGAATAACTTTTTTTCAAAGCATCAAAAGTTGGGGTGTGAGCCGCTTCAACCATATTACCCAGTCCTGGCGGCGCTATCCCCCAACCATCAAGAACAACCACAATAATTTTTTTATCAATTTTTAACATGCGCTTTTATAATTAAACTACCTTAAAAATATATTGGAAGTTTAATTTCAAGGTTCTGCGAGCGAAGCGAGCAGGTTCTTATTTTAGACCGAGTTCCTCTTCAATCTCCATTAAACGATTATATTTTGCTACCCGCTCGCCACGGTTTGGCGCACCAGCTTTGATAAATTCAGCGTTAACCGCCACGGCTAAATCAGCAATGAAAGAATCGTTTGTTTCACCAGAGCGATGCGAGATCACAATTTTATAATGATGATCTTGGGCGAAATTAATACAATCAATTGTTTCAGACAAAGTGCCAATTTGATTTGGCTTAATCAAAATCACGTTTGCTCTTTTATTCTCTATCCCATCGGCCAATCTTTTTAAATTAGTGACAAATAAATCATCGCCAACAATTAGATAATCACTATTTAATGCCTGAATTTTGGCCGTAAATTCCGACCAAGGAGCTAAATCAGTTTCAGCAAAAGGATCTTCAATACCAATTAAAGGATAATTCTTAAACCATTGATAATAAATTTTTGCCATTTCTTCTGAAGTTCTCCATTTTTTTTCAAAAGAATATTTCTTTTTATCTTTATCATAAAAAACACTGGCAGCTACATCAATAGCAAAATAAACTTCACTTCCTATTTGATGGTCAGTAAAATCAGCGATGTCAACCAGTAAATTAAAAACTTTTTCTGTTGTCTCTAATTTTGGTGCAAAACCTCCTTCATCGCCAACCGAAATCCTTAATTTTCTTTTTTCTAAAACATCACGAAGGGCAGAAAAAATTTCCGCTCCAGTTTCTAGTCGCTCTTTAAAACTTTTTCCTTGCCAAGGAACCACCATAAATTCTTGAACAGAAAGCCCTGAATCAGAATGTTTTCCGCCATTAATAATGTTGAACATTGGGATAGGCATCTTATAATTTGTTTCTTGTAAACCAAAAATTTTCCGAAGGTAAACAAAAAGAGGGAACCCCATAGAAAAAGCTCCCGCCTTAGCGCAAGCGAGAGAAACTGCCAAAATAGCATTGGCTCCTAATCTTGATTTGTTTGCCGTTGCATCAAGCTCGATCATTGTCTTGTCTATTTCTTGCTGCTTTTCAACCTCTTGACCCTTCAGTTTTGGAGCAATAATTTTTTCTATATTGCCAACAACAGCCAGCACTCCCCTTCCTCTTAATCTCTTTGGATTGTTGTCCCTCAACTCTAAGGCCTCAAACTCGCCAACAGAAACGCCAGAAGGAATAGAAGCTCTCGCTTCCAGTCCATTTTCCAGGACAATTTTTGCTTCAACAGTTGGATTGCCTCTGGAATCAAGTATTTCCCGCGCTTTTATATTTTTGATTTTCATAGGTTTAAATTAAAAAATTATCTTTTTATTTTAACAAAAAAACAATTTAAAGCAAGACAAGACTCTAGTCGAAGATCCTGAGAAGCGTAGCGACGAAGGACCGAAGGCCCTGTCGAAGACCTCATTCGAGTCTGATGACTCTCAGACGTTCGTCCCGAGGACTCAATCCCGAGGGGAGCCGAATGGCCTAAGGAGCCCATCTAAATTTTGCCATGCAAAATTTAGGCGGGCGATGAAGGGAAATAAAAATAAGAGGACAAGATGATTTTTCTCTCGCCCTCTTAAATAAAAACCAGTTCTCTCAGAGTTTCTACTCCTTGATTAAACCACGTTCCAAGAGTTCCGTCCACGCCTTCTCTCTCAGAGCTTCCACGTGTCTCATCACATAAAACAAGACGTCATTAGTTGGATTCTGTTCCAAGATTTTCAACCAAGTCTTTTCTCTTAAAGTTTCCACGTGTCTCATCACAGAGAATAGAGTATCGTCGGTTGAGCCTTGTTCTAAAATTTTCTGCCATAATTCATCTATCCTTTTCTCTAAACTTTCCATTTTTCATTTCCTCCTTTTATTTTTATTTTACTGTCCCATAATGAACTTTAAATAATAATACACTAAATAATTGAAATTGCCAAGCCGAAACTTAACACACATTTTCAATCAAAATCGTGTCATTTTTAAAAAATGGCTTAGAAAAGCTTTATTGATCAATACTTTTAAGGGTCAAAAAAGAGGGACTGCCCCTTTTACATATCTAAACTTTTTTTAAATTTCTAATTAAAAAATTTATTATTGTTTTATTTCCTCACTCCCATAAGTCAATAAACTATTATTCCCAGAATTGTAATCTGCTTTTATCCAAGCAACAGAGCGAGCAACATCTAAAACACGAACTTCATCTATGATGCCGCTGAAATAAAGCGGATCCCCTTCCCACCATCTACCAATTCTAATTGGATTTAAAAAGTTAGATACTTTTCCTGTCCAACTTGTTGATCCAACTTCAACACCATTTATGTAAAGCTTTTGTACAGTCCCATTGTATGTTCCAACAACATGATTCCACTGGTTATCAGTTAAGTTACCAGCATCAAAAGTATGAACATTCCCTCCTCTTTCTCTGATTAAGAATTGAATACTCCCACGGTCCCTTATGTAGATTTCTTCATTTCCACCAGGATTTGGATCATCTATTTTACTAATTATTGATCCTGCACTATCTTTAGAAGGTTTTGCCCAAGCCTCAACAGTAATATAATCTGGATTTAACTATGACGAATTCGGAATTTGAATAAAATCATTACTCCCGTCAAAACTCTGTCCTTTGGCAATTTTCCCGTCTGCTTCTATTGGTTCATTTGCTGCTTTCTTTGTGCCATTATTTTCAATTGCCGTACTATCATTTATGGTGGAAGTTGTAATATCTTTACTATGCCAAACACCTTTGAAATTTGCATCCCAAACATTTGTCGGGTCAGCTCCATCGGCGGTATCGGTTGTGTGGTAATACATATAAATATCCGTATCAGTCGCCCCAGAAACTGAAGGAACCTTGACCCAATGTTCTGCTAAACTATTAGCACTGTCGTGTCTTTCCCTTTCATATTTTAAAAGGGTTACGCCATCTGAACTAGTAAATCTAATATCATATCCATCAGCATTGGCTTTACTAAAATCAAAATTAGATGAAGTTAATTTGACTAAAACAGGAAAATCAATTAGGTCATCATCAACTTTTGTTTGGTCTATGGTTAATTTTTTACGAGTTGTATATATTAGTCCATCAACCGTCCAAGAGACAGGAGGGCCAGGAGGAGCGCCAGCCATCGCAGTATTGAGGGTATCGTCGCTCAAAGGAATCGCCGTACCACTGCCAGTTGGTCCCGCATAAACTTCGTAATAATAAGTAGCCGTGCCGCCATCATTGGTAGAACGAGCGGTGTCTTTTTCAAGATAAGCCGCCATTTTGAAGTTAACGCCAGCAGAGTCTGATTTGTAATAATAACAATATTTGTTTGGCAAAGGATCTTTAGGGACAGTTTTCATGTATTGAGAGGTAAAAAAGGCTGGCGAAGAAGTGGTATCAGCGGTTAAAGGATTACCTGAGGTTAGACAACCAGATTCCCAGATGGGATAATGGTTGTAATCACTAAAATAGAGCTCCATAGCTTTAGCCAGTTGATCAAGGTCAGCGAGTCGCCTAGCATCCCTGGCTTTGGCCCTGACATTGCTCAAAGAAGGGATGGCAATGGCTGCCAGAATGCCAATGATGGCGATGACAACCAAAAGTTCAATTAGGGTAAAACTATTTTGTTTTCTCATTTTTTTATTTTATCAACT
>Ga0210016_1000213_pt1 | contig 48102 bp, 39 predicted proteins | sample CryGeyCG2014_300_FD_185454 | JGI IMG/M metagenome (GOLD analysis project Ga0210016, IMG submission 185454) | Groundwater microbial communities from aquifer - Crystal Geyser CG02_land_8/20/14_3.00 (SPAdes) (version 2) | ecosystem: Environmental > Aquatic > Deep subsurface > Groundwater | place...
TTATAGGTTAAAGGAACACAGATTCATAATTCATAAACATTTCCTATCAATTCATCCACTTATCAACCCATCAACTATTCAACTTATCAACTTTTTGTGTTTTCGTGCCTTTGTGGTGAGTAGTTACTATCAATTATTCATAATAACATATCAATTTTAATAAGTCAAGTTGTTTTTCGCCTAAAATTTTTGTTGACATAACAAGAAAATTGTTGTATACTGAAGTATTTACTTAGACTGAGTGCTGTGCTGAATGATTAAAAAAGAGAGGTGTAACTATGGAGACAGTAGCAAAGCTTTTGGAAGAGTATCAGTGGAAGATCAGGGAAAATCAATACTCCGGGATTGGTGGGCAGAATTGCTTTCCATTTCATTCCTTTGAGGGTATTATCCCTCATATGCCGAAGATTGCCCTTGAGGTTTATGATACCCCGGGTGAGGAATGGCCAGAGGCTGTGGCTGATGTTTATCGGGATGTGTGGAATAACCCGGTTGACTGGGCAAAAACCATTGAGACGAAATATAAGCCTGATATGATTTGTTTGCAGCTTGCCAGTGCTGACCCAATGGGCGAGGATGCCTCCCCTGATAAGGTGGCAGAAATAGCCAGAAATGTTGCTGAAGCTGTGTCTTTGCCGTTAATTGTTTATGGGTGTGGAAATGCAGAAAAGGATGCTGTAGTATTAAAGAAAGTAGCTGAGGCATTGTCGTTTAAGAAATCATTTATCGGGCCAGTGGTAGAGGGGAATTACAATACGGTTGGGGCTACCCTTCTGGCTTATGGCCATTTCGTTATTGCTCAAACCCCAACAGATGTCAATCTTTGCAAACAGCTTAATATTCTTTTATCCAATCTTGGGGTATCTTTGGATAACATAGTTATTGACCCTACCCCTTCTGCCCTTGGGTATGGGTTAGAATATACCTATTCCATCATAGAAAAGATCCGTTGTGCTGCCTTCCAAACTAATGATGATAAACTTAATCTGCCGATTATCGGAAATATTGCTGGTGAGGTCTGGAAGATAAAAGAGGTAAAGATTGATGATGAAAAGATGGGTGATACACAGACAAGGGGTGTCTTTTTTGAGGCAATGACCGCTATCTCTTATATTTTGGCAGGGGCAGATATTGTGGTGATACGGCATCCGCAAACGATGACCTTGCTTAGAAATTGGATGGCTGAGATGGCGGGAACAAAGGCGGTCGGCAGTGAGCAGAAAGCAGTCAGCAGAAAAGAGGAAGAAAAACACAAAGGCACAAAGGCACAAAGGCAGGATACAGTAGAGGCAGATAGATGTGTCTGCCCTGATAAGAAGACAAAAGCAGAACCAGCTGGCATGGATGGAATAATTCAGTCCGCTTTTGCTGTGTTCCGTGAATTGGGTGGAGAACTGGCAGGGGATGTGTATAGCAGTGCGATGGTTATGGAATTGAAACAAAAGGGGCTTGAGCCTGAAAAAAATATACCCCTGACCATAACCTATAAGGGTGTAGAGGTTGGCAGTGTGGAGAATAATATAAGGGTTGGGAATGTTCTTGTGGTTATAGGCTGCAAGGATAAGAATGCGTTGAATAAATACCTGTTATCATCAGGACTTTCCTGTGGGATAGGATTGGCATTTGAAGAGACATTGAATGTAGTTTATGCAGAAAGGGGTGAATGATCATGGGAATGACATATGTAACTACGGCAATCGTTAATCCGGGAGACTCAGAAAAACGCTGGGAAGGATTATTCCTTGTAGATACAGGTGTCATTGACTGTATGGCTCCTGGAAAATATTTACGAGAGATTGGGATTGAACCTATGGGAAAGCGGACTTATGAATTGGCTGATGGGACAGAGTTACATATGGATGTCGGTGTTGCTTGAATAGAGTTTATGGGTGAGTTTGTAGGTTCAACCATAATCTTTGGCAAGGATGATATAGAACCCATCTTGGGCGTAACAGCACTTGAGTCTGTTGGCATTGAGGTTGACCCTCAGAATCAGCGATTAAAACGACTTCCTGCTGTTCGGTTGAAAAAAATGGAGGTAAACAAATATGAATTTCACAGAAAAATTGGCAAAACATAAAATTTGTCCATCTTATGAAGAGGGTGGCTGTTGCCGGGCATGTTATATGGGTCCCTGCAGGATTACGGATAAGGTTAAAGAGGGTGTTTGCGGTGCTACAGGCTCAACTGTTTCTGCCAGAAATCTTGGCAGAATGGCTGCTGCAGGGGCATCATCCTTATCTACGGCTGTCCTTTCTATACTAAGCAAAGGGCAGGGAATGGATTGGTTTTCTTCACAAAAGGAGAAGGGGTTGGATCTAAGCAGAATTCTCCCCACAGAAAGGGTTAGCCTGCTCAATCGACTGCATCTTACCCCACGGAATGTCCACAGGGAGATAGTGGAACTACTCCACAGGGTCAGCATAGGCGTTGATCAGGAGTGTGACCATATTCTTTTCCAGACCATTCGCACCAGCCTTGGCGGTGTGCTGTCTGCTGCACTTCTGCTTATGGATGAGAAGTCATCTATTGCAGATATTGATACAGCTGTGCTTTCAAAGGAAAAACCGAATGTTATCCTGTTTGGCAATGTGCAATTGAGCGATGATAACAGGGTAAATGTTGTTTCTGTAGACTCGATGCTTAAATTAGAGGCACTCCTTACCTCTGGGCTGGTCGATGTGATATTTTGCGATAAGATACCATTATCTGTTGAGTATATAGTTGCATGCTATCATACTGTCTGCGTTTCTGTTTCTTCAGAGGTTGTGGATAAGGCAATCAAAAGTCAGTCCAAACGCACCCAAACCATGAATTTCAAGGGAACAATCTCACAGCCAAAATTATCCCCACAAATACTTAAGAATGCCCTTATGGAATCAAACATTCGTGGGATTGTCTGGCTTGCCGGATGTGTAAATCCACGATTGGAGGATGAGAGGGCAAAGTTAGTCAAGGAATTGGTTAGCCATGATATTCTGGTTTTGGTCACTGGCTGTTCTATCAGCCAGTTCATTGATAGCGATTTGCTTCATCAGCCAATTGCCCCTACTGGTGAATTCTTGCAGGAATTTTGTGAAAAAACAGGCATTCCGCCAGTGGTTTACCTTGGAAACTGTTTGAAAGAGGGGGCAGTAATTAAACTGTTGAATGAGCTAAGCGGGGCAGCAGGCATTGGGGACATATCATCTTTGCCGGTTAGTTTAATTCTTCCCTCATGGCGGAGTGAACGAAATATTTCTCTTCTGCTGGGGGCAATTGCCTGTGGTATTTCAGTGCAGGTTAAATCCCATCTTCCCATTAATTCAGAGGTGCGTGGATTTTTAGAAAATAGCTGTAATGAAATCCTTCTTGGTCATCTTCTGAAAGAGGATGTATCTATTCTGGAATATCTCAACCGCAAGCGGGAACGGTTATCCCTTTCTTCGTCGTTAAATATTTATGTGCCTGAGACAGTAGCCATTCATGATGATTATATGGATACGGTGGCTGCGGCTGCATTTTCCATCTACAGGGAATTGGGTCATGGGTTGTCTATGGATGTTTACAGAAAAGCATTGGTTGTGGAATTGAAACAGCTTGGATTGCAGTCTTCTACTGTAAAGGTACCAATCACCTATCTTGGTGAAATAATCTCGGAGTGTGAAGAGTTATTGGTAGAGGATGATGCAATAATCTGCATAGGAAAGGATGCTAATGTAAAGAAACATCTGAAAAATGCTCTGGCAGGGACAAAGAAGGAAAAAGGGATGTCCATTGTTTTTGATAGGGAGATGCTGAAGATAGGGAGATAATTACAAATGATGTGGGATACGAAAAGGGTTGGCTGGAGATATGGTAGTGTCATGTCAACTCTCAAATGTCGGATAAGGTTCTTATAGTCGGTAGGTCGGCAGGCTGTTACGAAACTAAAAATCAGAGGCAATACCATACCATATATGGACACTACTGATGAGATTAACACAATATATTGTATGCCCCTTGTGCCAGTTTCCTATTTCGTAACAGCCTGTCGGGCATTCTTGCCTGACTCATTTGTCCGCTTAAGATAAACGACAGACAAGAATGTCTGTCCTACCGACTTATCTGTCATTTTAAGGTTGACACGACAGTAGTGGGCTTTTTGAATAACCTGAGTGGTTACGATAAATATAGCAAGAAACTTAACAGAGGTCAACTTATGGGATTAACAAAAGTTACAGTAACCGTTTCAAACCTGACAAAGTCAAAATCAGGATATGAAGCATTATTTTTGGTTGATACTGGTGCGATACATTGTATGGCTCCAGAGAGCGAGTTAATAAAGGTTGGTATTCAAGTTGAAGGAAAGGCAGTCTATGAATTGGCTAATGGTCAACCAGTAGAATATAAATACGGTTTTGCAAGGATTTCGTTTATGGGAGAAGAGACTGTATCTCGGATTATTTTTGGTCCCGATGATGTAGAATCTATCCTCGGTGTTGTAGCCTTAGAAGATGTGGGTATTGGCGTTGATCCAGTTACTATGACCTTGAAAAGAATGCCTGCAATATCATTAAAATGATTTTATAACAAATCATGTGGATAAGTCAAATTTAAGTTTACCTATGATAAGGGTCTGTCCACAAAATAACTGTTACATTCGGTTGTCACTTCATCCAGCTCAGCGGCGTTACAAGACTTAAGGCATAGTTTACTATGCCTTAAGTCTTGTGCCTTGCTGGATAGGCGAATTGGCAACCTCGATGTGACACAGTTATTTTGCGACAGCTCCTAAGATAAAAGATGACCAAAAGATTAGCTGTTCTTGATAGTGCTAACAAGGAAATATCAGGAGGTGTTTCAAAATGGGTGAGGTAAAGTGTGAGGTAAAATTAGAAAATTTTGTAGACCGTTCCAACTTTGAGGAAGGAAAACTGACGGAAGAAAAAATAAGAAGGGATATTACGACTGCCTTAGTAGATACAGGATCTACTTTGCTTGTCTTGCCACAAGAGATTGTAGAGAAACTTGGCTTGCGAAGGTTGAAGAAGGTGGTTGTTACTTACGCAGATGAAAGGAAAGAGGAAAGGGATGTGGCAGGTGTTGTAACGCTTACTATTGGTGATAGGTCTGCCAATCTAGACTGTGTAGTTGGTCCGCCTTTAAGTGAGCCACTTATTGGGCAGATAGCCTTGGAGGAGATGGACTTGATCGTTGATTGCAAAGACCAGCAATTAAAACCCAGACCAGAATCACCGAGGCTTCCTTTGTTGAAATGTAAGTAAAAATAAGCGTTCAGCTTTCAGCCGTCAGCAGTCAGATGAAGGATGAGATGAAAGCTAATACCAATTTGCTTTTCAAAAGTAAAAAGATTAACCACAAAGGTCACAGAGAAATTCACAAAGGACACAAAGGAATTTTATATGACAGAAAATGAAAAAAACTTTGTGAACTTTGTGTCTGCTTTGTGTTCTTTGTGGTTAAATCTGTAGTCTTTAAGGAGGAGAATTATGTTTGAAGAAATAACTGTGTGCCCGGCAACTCAGGCAATGTTGCAGAAAGCAAAGGATGAGAATATCAAGACATGCTTTGACCGTGTCAAGGATCAAAAGGGCTGTCCCTTTGGTGATACAGGGGGATGCTGTCGGGTTTGCAGTACCGGACCCTGTAGAATATCGCCGAAAAAGGCTGATACAGAAACGGGTCTGTGTGGTGCCTCAGCAGATGTTATTGCTGCCAAAAACTTTGTGCGGATGATTACAGGCGGGGCATCTACACACTCTGACCATGGTCGGGGTGTCGCCGAGGTGCTTTTATTGGCTGCCAGGGGAGAAATTCCAGGTTATACCATAAAGGATGAAAAAAAGCTCCTGATGGTAGCTGAGGTGTTTGATGTGCCGACTGAGGATAGAAAGATAGAGGATATTGCTGTAGAGCTGGCAAAGAAGTGTTTAGAGGAATTCAGCAAGGATGAACCGCTTGCCTTCCTGAAAAGAGCACCTGAAAGCAGACAGGCATTGTGGCAGGAAAAGGGTATTACCCCAAGGGGTATTGACAAGGAAGTGGTTGAGGCAATGAGTGCAACCCTGATGGGGAATTCACTTGATTATAAAGAGATTATGGATATTGGTACCCGTGCCGCTTTAGCCGATGGCTGGGGTGGGTCAATGATTGCTACCGAGCTTCAAGATATTTTGTTTGGCACACCCAAACCATTACGGTCTAAGGTAAACTTAGGGGTGCTTAAAGAGGATGAGGTAAATATCATTGTTCATGGTCATGAACCACTTCTTTCTGAGATAATTGTAATGGTGTCCAAACAACAGGATATGATTGATTATGCTAAAAAACATGGTGCTCATGGCATCAATATTGCTGGAATGTGCTGTACTGCAAATGAGGTCCTGATGCGTCATGGCATACCGCTTGCAGGCAATTTTATTCAGCAGGAATTAGCTATTATCACCGGTGCTGTGGAGGCTATGGTGGTTGATGTTCAGTGCGTGTTCCAGAGCCTGCCGCAGATAGCCCAATGCTACCATACAAAGGTTATTACTACCAACCGAAGGGCAAAGATCCCGGGAGCCATCCATATTGAATTTGATGAACACGATGCCATAAAATCAGCTAATGAGATTGTTCGCCTTGCCATTGAAAATTACCCGAAGAGGGATAATCTCAAGGTTGACATCCCTGATGAGGCAATTGACTTGGTTGCAGGATTTTCCCACGAAACCATAAATCACATGTTGGGCGGGACATTCCGTGGCTCTTACAGACCATTGAATGATGCCATCATTGATGGCAGGATTCGAGGTGTAGTGGGTATTGTCGGATGCAATAATCCGAAGGTACGGCATGATCATATCCATATTACCTTAGCCAAAGAGCTTATTGCTAAGGATGTGCTTGTTGTTTCAACAGGTTGTGCAGCTATGGCATTTGGCAAGGCAGGCTTGCTGCTTCCAGAGGCAGCAAAATATGCAGGGCCAGGGTTGGCTGAAATATGTGAGACAGTTGGTATTCCACCGGTGCTGCATTGTGGTAGTTGTGTGGATAATTCAAGGATATTAATTGCCGCAAGTGAAATAACTAACATAGGTGGTCTGGGTAACGATATAGGCGGGCTTCCTGCTTGTGGGTGTGCCCCTGAATGGATGAGTGAGAAAGCAATTGCCATTGGGCAATACTTTGTAGCCTCCGGGGCACCGGTATTGTTTGGTGTAGGATTTCCGGTGACAGGCTCTGGTATGAGCGATCTGTTGTTTAAGGAATATTGGGATGAGTATAATGCTTGTTGGGCGGTTGAGCCTGACCCTTACAAACAGGCTGAAATACTTGTCAAGTGGATTGATAGTGCCCGGGAAAAATTGGGGATAAAGGAAAAACCGCAAAGGGTGTTGTATGATATGGCTATGAGGAGGGAGTTGAAGTTTTAGAGAGGGGGAGAAAATAACAAAAGGAGGGCATAATGATGACAGGGGTTAGGTTTTTGACAGATGAAATGGGACAAAAAGTTGCTGTGCAAATTGACCTAAAAGAAGTTGGCACCCTTTGGGATGATTTTTACGATAATTTAATTGCCAGACAGAGAGCAAGTGAACCAAGAGAATCCCTTGAATCAGTAAAAACAAGTTTGATGAAACAAGGGAAATTATACTCAAGCGGGGCATAAATTGCGATTTTTTCGGTGAGGATTAATCAAGGAGAGCAAGGCGTGAAGGTGAGCAATAGTGTACTATTGCGAACCTGAACAACACAGCTATCGTTGATTAAGACCAGCGAAAAACGCAATTTATGCCCCACTTGAGTATACATATTTGATTATGTGATAACTTTTGCAAGCTCTGCTCGTAAGGACATTGAATGTCTTGATGAAAAATTAGTCAATCGGATATTTCCAAGGATAGAAGCACTATCAAGAAACCCTCGCCCTTCAGGTTGTCGAAAATTGGTAGGGAATAAATATCTTTGGAGGATTAGAATCGGCGATTATCGTGTAGTGTATGCGGTTTATGACGATAAAAAGATAGTAGACATCATAGCTGTAAGCCATAGAAAAGATGTATATAATTAAAACAAGATATGTTATCTTGTCTAAGGGTCTGTCTCAAAATAACTGTTACGGTCGGTTGCCACTTCATCCTGCCCAGTGGCGTTACGAAACTGTAGGCAATAGTCTACTATGTTTGGAGCAAGGCATCCGTGATGCCGTTTTGTTTGGCAACAGCGTTACGAGATTGTAGGCAATAGTCTATTATTGCCTTAAGTCTCGTGCCTTGCTGGAGGAGGCGAATTAGCAATCTCGGTGTGACACATTTATTTTGAGACAGACCCTAATATTCATGGAGGACTATAAAAATGAAATATGAAAATGTTCTTGATGTTATGACCCGTGGGGTAATATCTGTTCATCTGGATGACTCGGTACGCATTGTAGCCCAAACATTGAACCAAAACAGGATACATGCTGTATCTGTTGTAACAAAGGATGGAGCGGTAGTCGGGGTAATCTCTGAGATAGATGTTATTGGTACTATTGATGAAGATATAGACACCCTGAAGGCAGAGGATATTATGTGTTCTTCTTGTATTCGAACCATTACCCCGCAAAGCCCATTGATAGAGGCAGCAAAGATGATGCGAGAGATAAAATGTCATCGATTGTTGATCATGGGTGAAGACGCAAAGGATGATGTGGCTGTAGGGGTATTGTCTGCAAGTGATATTGTGGCTGAAATGGCTAAGAATAACTAACGATTAATTGGAGGTATCAGAGCATGTCAAAGATTATTGCATCAGCAGCCATCAGGGGAGCGTACAAGTTGGTTGACCGGGCTGAAAATGAGATTAAGGTAGCAGTGGGAAAATTTGGTAAGGATAAAAAGATTGAGTTTCCTAATACAGACTATTATTTGCCCATTATCTATGGGATAACCGGAATAGCTGTAAAAAAATTAGGAGACATGGGTGAGGTGCTTAATATAGCCAAAGGGCTTTTGCCGCCGCATCCGTCAGATAGCACATGGCTGCCTTATTTGGGAGGAACATTAGATGCCGGCATGGCAACGCTATTTGCTGAAGAGATGATTGAGGCATTAAAGTATCTTGAGGAGCCTTGTCCTTATCTGATTGCCCCATCACCAAGTGAGGAACACCTCTGGATTGGTGCGGCAGATGATAAGATATTGAGAGAGAGAGGGATTGAGTTTGTGGATGGTACTGCCCCTGGCTTTGCGGCTTGTGTTGGTTCCTTGCCAGATGCAGAGACAGCGGTGAAGATTGCTCAGGAGCTTCAGGAGAAAAGCCTCTATGTCTTTATGTGTGCTGAACATAATGGCAAGGGCATGGCGGAACAATTGAAAGAAAAAAATGTCCAGATGGGGTGGGAAACAAGGCTTGTGCCATTTGGCTCAGATATTACAGCCGCGGTCTTTGCTCTTGGATTTGCTGCCCGGGCAGCCATGTCTTTTGGTGGAGTAAAACCAGGAGACTTTAGAAGAATATTGATGTATAATCGTCATCGAGTCTTTGCCTTTGTCCTTGCCCTTGGTGAGGTTACGGATGAATGGTATGCCACGGCTGCCGGTGCTATTAACTACGGTTTTCCAGTGATTGCTGATACGGATATACCTGCTATTCTACCAAGAGGGATATGTCTTTATGAACATGTGGTACCAAATATCTCACACTCAGAGATAGTAGCAAAGGCTTTGGAGGTCAGGGGGTTAAAGGTTGTTCATGCCCGAATAGATATACCGGTATCTTATGCCCCTGCCTTTGAGGGTGAACGAATCAAGAAAGATGATGTTTTTGTAGAGATGTGTGAGGGCAGGCTCAAAAAGCCTTCCTTTGAATTTGTAACCATGAAACCGTCCAAAGAGGTAGAGGATGGCAGGGTAGAGATCATTGGCCCAGATCTTGATGAGGTAAAAGAGGGTGAAACTTTGGCATTGGGGATTGTGGTTGAGGTGGCTGGTGCCAGATTCCAGAAGGATTTTGAACCTATTCTGGAGCGGCAGATACATAAGTTTATCAACGAGGCACAGGGTATCTGGCATATGGGGCAACGAAATATCAATTGGGTGAGAATTAGCAAGGCTGCCTTTGAAAAAGGGTTTCGTTTGCGGCATTTTGGCAACATTCTTCATGCCAAGCTTCATGAGGGATACTCTGGAATTGTAGACAGGATACAGGTGAAGATTTATACGGATGAGGAAAAGGCAAGAGAATTATTGATTGTAGCCAAGAATTCCTATGTAGAAAGGGATGAGAGAACCGCTGGCATGACAGATGAGGGTGTGGATATATTTTATTCATGTGCCCTTTGTCAATCCTTTGCCCCGACCCATGTTTGTATTGTTACCCCGGAAAGACCGGGGCTATGCGGGGCATATAGTTGGCTTGATTGCAAGGCATCCTATGAAATAGACCCTTATGGAGCCAATAAACCCATCAAAAAGGGTGAGGTAATTGATGAAAGAAAAGGGGCGTGGAAGGGAATAAATGAGGCTATAGTGTCGTTTTCTCAAGGCAAAATAGCTCAAATGAATGCCTACACCATGCTGGAAGATCCCATGACTTCGTGTGGTTGTTTCGAGTCGATCTCCTGCTTATTACCCCTGTGCAATGGAATCATGACTGTGGATAGAGATTCAAGTATGTTAACCCCATGCGGGATGAAATTTTCCACACTCGCCGGATCTGTGGGTGGAGGATTACAGACACCGGGCTTTATAGGACATTCCAAGCTTTATATCACCAGCAAAAAATTCATCTCCGGTGATGGCGGACTCTTGAGGCTTACATGGTTACCCAAAAGCCTGAAGGAACAGCTTAGAGAGAAATTGGAAAAGGGTGCAAAGGAGTTGGGCGTGGAGGGTTTTGTGGATATGATTGCTGATGAAACTGTAGCTCTGACACAGGAAGAGGTATATGAGTATATGCAAAAGGTTGGACATCCAGCATTGAAGATGGAGCCAATAGTGTGATGGAATTACTTGAGGTAAATAGACTGTAGGTTACAGAGTTTGGAGCAAGGCATCCGTGATGCCGTTTTGTTTGGCAATGGCATTATGAGTCGTAAGGTATAGTCTACTATGCCTTACGACTCGTGCCTTGCATGATTACCTCACATTATCTCCTCCAATACCTCATCCTTCAAAAACGAAGAAAGTGGTGGTCTGGTTTCTTCATCAATACCGCTTACATATCCAAACAACTCAAAAGCATCTTTTGCTATCTTCATAGTGATAAGGCTTAACGGAATACCCACCGGACAGGCATTTTCACATGCTCTGCAATCCGTACACCTTCCAAATACATGCTGCATCCTGACCATTTGAAATTTTTTATTCTCTTCTGTTGATACCTTAGCGTTTAGATACTCCGGCATATTCCTCTGGGCAAAGCAATCCGGACAATAGCAAACCGGACAAGCCTGTCGACAGGCATAACACCGAAGGCATCTCTCAAATTCTCTATCCCAGAAGTTTCCCTTTTCTTTGGATGAGAGTTTCTCAAAATCCTCTACAGCCTTTGTGCCTTTGTGCCTTTGTGCCTTTGTGCCTTGATATTTATCATCACAACCAACACACCTCTCATCTATCTGCTCAATATCCCCCTTCCTTACCACCCCTTCACAAACAATGTCAATTATAACAACATTCTCCTTTGGTATCTGATGCTCCTTGATTAGCTCACGGATAGATTTGAGATCGCAAACCTTAGCCACAATTCCTATTTTAATCTTCCTATGTATTGGCAAATAAACAGCAAGATTATTTGTACAATACTTATTGATGATGAGTTTATCCACATCTTCAGGACTGTCTATAAACACAGGTCTCCCGTGAAGGTCATCATAACCCTTTTCATATCCAATAATTACATCAACGGTTTTCTCGGTTAATAAATTTCTTGCTATTTCCTGTAATTCTTTATTCATCTTCCTTCCAATCTCCTACCTCAGCTACAACCTTTTTAACCACCTCAGCAAACTTTTTCCCCTCAGAGGCAGAGACCCAACTGGCATGAAACCTTCTTTTGTCTATTCCAAAAAATTCTAATAAGCTCTTTAAGCTGGCATACCGCCTTCGCCAATAATAATTACCCTCTGTATAGTGGCAATCCCCTGGATGGCACCCTGAAACCAGAACACCATCAGCCCCATTATGGAATGCCTCAATAATGAGCATCGGATCCATTCTGCCCGTACATGGCATTCGAATAATCTTGATGTTTGCAGGATAGATAATCCGACTTAAGCCTGTAAAATCTGCACCAGCATAACTGCACCAGTTGCATAAAAAACCTATGATATTAACTTCAGTACATTTTGACATTTTTTATTTTATCACTTCCTTGATTTTATTAATCATCTCATTTGCTATATCTAAAGACTCTTTTATCTCTTTTCTGGGATATTCTATTGTCGGCCCTGGTGGATAACGCTCTTCAACATAATAGGCAGTAGTCTTTCTGGCAAAATCAAGATAGTATTCAAAATCAGGGAAAAAAGCCATTGCCTCTATAATTAATTCTTCCAAATCATGGGTCTTCTTAAGTCGCCAACCATTAAAGAGCAGAAAACCCTTTAAGTATTTCTCTGCTGCCTGATGAATAAGAACAGCAATGGTATCTGTATAATGTTCACTTTCAAAGAGAATTTCTGCACCATCAATATCATGTTCTGCCCTATCAAACCATTCCTTAGCAATCCTACCTCTATCTGGCATAAAGCACAACCCCTTTTTCTAATATCTCATTTACAAAATCATCACCCAAAGAAAGCCTATCTTTTACTTCTTTTGGTGTATAGACGAGTGGAGAAACGGCAACCTTTCTCTTTGGGTCATAAACCAATCTTTTGACCTCCACAAAACGCTCCCTTCTCTCTTTATCTGTCTGCTTAATGATAAATAGGTCTAAATCACTATCAGGAGAAGGTTCACCATAAGCATAAGAGCCAAATAGAATAATCTTTTCTGGCTGATATTCCTTTTTTATCTTTTCTACTGTCATTGAGATTATTCCTTTAATCTTTCTATCCCTTATCATCTTTTGTCTCCAAAAATCTCTGATACCCTACTATCGATTAACTTGTGAGCAAGCTTGTCCAGTGAATCAGGTTCAATCGTTTGTTATGTGGTGTTTCTTCAATAAACATCTCAATTATCCTTGAGTCAGTACCTTTATCTCTTCCATCATCTGTCTATTTGTAAACCCTTTCAAATCGATTGCCTTTGAATAACAGCTTCCTACACATGCCCCACACCCCTTGCAGACGCTTTCCAGTACCTTGGCCACATGCCGTAGATTTCCTCTGGTAACCTCTTTATCTTCCATCTCTATTGCCTTGTATGGGCAAACATTAAAGCATGTTTCACAGCCACTGCACAGGATTTGATTAACAATAGATATCATAGGTTCTACTTCCATTTTCTCTTTTGAAAGCAATCCTATTACCTTTGCAGCTGAGGCAGATGCTTGGGCTACGGTATCGGGTATATCCTTTGGACCCTGGCATGTTCCGGCTAAAAATACTCCGGATATTGCGGTCTCTACCGGTGCTAATTTTGGATGTAATTCATTATAAAATCCATACTGGTCATAGGAAACATGAAAAAGCTGGGCAAGATTTTTGGCATCCTTTTTGGGTTCTAATCCATTTGCCAGTACCACTAAATCTGCCTCAATCTCCACCTGTCTGCCACTCAGGGTATCAGCACCCTTGACAATAAGTTTATCCTTCTTTTCGTATATCCTTGACACCCTGCCTCTTAAATAGATAACACCATACTCATTTTGTGCCTTCTGAACAAACTCCTCGTATCCCTTTCCACCTGCCCTGATATCCATATAAAAAACGAAGGATTGGGTCTCCGGATAATGATCCCTGAGGAGCATTGCCTGTTTGGCAGTATACATGCAGCAAACCCTTGAGCAATAAGGTCTACACTTTGAATCATCCCTTGAGCCAACGCACTGAATGAATACTATTATTTTCGGGTCTTTGCCATCAGAGGGACGGCTAACATGTCCATCGGTAGGACCTGAGGAATTTATCAGCCTTTCAAATTGCAGGCTGGTAATCACATCCTTAAACTCGCCATAGCCATATTCTCCGTAATGGCTATGGTCATAAATATCAAACCCCGTAGCTATAACTATTGCCCCAAATTTTTCAGTAATAATCTCATCTTCCTGAGAATAATCTATGGCACCTGCTGGACAAACCTTCTCGCAAACCTTGCATTTTCCTGTCTGAAAATAGGTACAGGCAGTTTTATCAATCACCGGGATGTTAGGCACAGCCTGAGGAAATGGGGTGTAAATAGCCTTTCTTACCTCTAATCTCTCATTAAATTCTGATAACGCCTTTTTTGAGGGGCATTTTTGCGTACATATTCCACAGCCAATACATTTTGAGGCATTTATCAGCCGAGCCTTTTTTTTAATCGTTATATCAAAATTACCTATAACTCCGTGTACTTGGACAATCTCGCTATATGTCATCAAGGTAATATTTTTATTCTGGCTAGCTGCCACCATCTTGGGGGTCAGAATACAGGCAGAGCAATCAAGGGTTGGGAAGGTTTTATCCAACTGTGCCATTCTGCCGCCAATTGACGGCTCTTTTTCCACCAGAGTGACCAAAAAGCCAGCCTCAGCTATGTCAAGAGCAGCCTGAATACCGGCAATCCCACCACCTATAACCAATGCCCTTTTCTCTATAGGAACAAACATCTTTGATATGGGTTCATTCCTTCTTGCCTTAGCCACAGCCATTTCGATAAGCTTTATGGCTTTATCTGTAGCTGCCTCTTTATTATCGCTATGAACCCAGGAAACATGCTCACGAATATTGGCAATTTCAAGCATGTAGGGGTTTAATCCAGCTCGTTCAACCGTTGCCCTGAAAGTCCTCTCATGCATTCGTGGCGAACATGAGCCAACAACAACCCCAGTCAATGCCTGCTCTTTTATGGTGTTTATAATAAGATTCTGGCCTGGATCTGAACACATATACTTATAATCCATGGAAACCTGGACACCGGGCAGTGTCTTAGCAGCCTCAACCACTCGTTCAATCTCAACTACACCCGCAATATTAGAGCCGCAATGGCATATGAAAACACCTATTCTTGTCATAATTAGTAGTCCTTTGATATACTCAAGTGAGGCATAAATTGCGTTTTTCGCTGGTCTTAATCAACGATAGCTGCGTTGTTCAGGTGAGCAATAGTACACTATTGCTCACCTTGCGCGCCTTGCTCTCCTTGATTAATCCTCACCGAAAAATCGTAATTTATGCCCCACTTGAGTATAAATTGATAAAAAAGTTTGCCTGCCCAAAATCAGAGCAGATAAACAGTAGATAAACCACAAATTTGATGGTAGTATAATCTACCAAAAAACCGCAACTGGTTTTGGGACAGATACAGCAATTGGTTACAGCAAATGTTCTAAGTCTGCTAAATCTTTGTGTCTTCCGCTTGCTTTCTTGTTTTTTTTAAGATCATCAATCGAAATAAAGTTAATAGGTATCTCCTCAATATTAATCACTTCTCGTCGAGAGTAGCATTCTGAAAAATCTACCCCAGAGGCTCCTGTGATAACTTCAATACATACAGGTGGATTCCCCATTCTAATGATTTTATCTTTTTCCAGAAACAATTCTTCTGTGATCTTATTGGCAGGCATACCAAAGTCACAGAATACCTTCTTGATTTTTCGCGCATTGTCTGGATCGACAGCTATCCAGATATCCATATCACCGGTTGCCCGCGGATAACCATGATAACCAACAGCATATCCGCCGACCATCAAATACTTAACATTTTGTGAGTTCAGAAGTTTCAAGAAATCTCTGAAGTCTGGATGTAGTATTATTTTGTCCATATATCATCCTCCGATTTAACTCTATCGCCGATATGCGTTCCTGAGCATTTTTTGTAAGCCAAAAGGTTTTTTCGTCGTCTGCATTATCAAGAGAATCAACTGATAACACTTTTTTGTCGAGTTGTGGCAATTTATACATTTATCTCGTCTCCTCGTATAATATATTATTTTGGGGTAACTACTCAGCTATCAAGAGATAACTACGAAAAACGCAAAAAACGCGAAAAATTCTGATCCACAAATTCCTTCTGATTATTAATTTTCGCTGTTTTTCGCGTATTTCGTAGTTTTTTCTGTCCAATATAGCTACAAGTAGTTACTGTGAACCTTTGTTTCTTTGTGTCTTGAGTGGTAAATTCCTTTACCTGAGTAGTTATAATATTTTTTCATTTTTATTAAATAATAATTTCTGAATTATTTTTTGGAGGTTCAATTCTCAAAAATTTAGGACTTACGCAAAACAGCACTTTGCATACCACATCTGGTGGGTATTACTTTTCAAAAATACCATATATGGTAGGTGTTTTCTCATTTTGCGTAAGTCCTATTCTTTATAAATTCTTTCACGATAATCTTTTCCAAGTTTATTTATTTCTGAAATAAAAAGTTGATATGTACCTTTCCCACCAATAAAATCCCAAAATTCGTCACCAATTAAAACTGCCTTATCTTCTGTCATATTAAACCATCTAAAAGGAAATGACCATTTATAATCTGTTTTCTTATTATAAGGGTTATAGGGTAAAACGAAGTATGCAGAATTAACTTGTAATGGCACCATAGCATGTAGCTTTAAAATTTTTTCTTTACTAACTTTTGTTATATCGCTATTTGGCAAAGGAGATTTAATCTCAAATGAATATTTTTTATTGTTAGTTAAGTCTTCTGCAAAAACATCACAAACGACTGTAACTGGAATTAATTCGCCATTACAATCAAGAATATATTTTAATTCTTCGTCCCAATTTGGTTTTATTCTTTTTTTATCTTTTTCAGGATGTTCTAATTTATTAAGTACTTCTTGTATTCTTCGTAATCTTTCTTGAGGAATAGTTCCAATTATTGTTTTACCTAATTCACATTTTCCTAACCCTTTAATTGCTGCAACTTGGGCTAATTTTTCCCATACTCCGCCAAATGGAGTAACAAACCTCCTTTCAAAATGTGAGCCTTTGAAAATTTCATCAGGAACTAATGCCGCATATAAAGGTTTTCCAGCCCGATGGTTTTCTGAAATAAATGGGTCATCATATAAAACCTTATTCATAACTCTATCCATCATTGTTTGGATGACCTGTTTTATTGCTTCCGAAATTTCTTTAGATTTTCTTGACATTATAACCTTGCCTTTAAGTGAAAAATAGTTTCCGAATACGCCCCTTTATCCTTTTCAGTGCGATTCAACACCGGCCGCTTAAACTGATTAACGATTTTCATCCCTGCATTTTCAGCAATGAGCGGATACATATTGTATTTATCATTTGCCACAAGAAAAATCTCGTAATCGTCAACCAAATATTTTTTACAGTTATTAAGCACTTCAGATATTCCTTGTATGTAGCTTTCTTTTGCTTCCCTGCCTTGTCCTTTATAGAGAGGGCCAATCTCCAATTCGTCTTTTCGCTGGAAACCATAAAGGTCATAAGCATATGCGTGTTGTTCGTGATAATCAATTAAGCCAACATAAGGTGGACTTGAAAAAATACCCTTGATTTTTTGCTTTTGAGCTAACTCAAAAAATGCAATATTTCTTTTTTCGATTTCTCCAAATATATCAATGGTTCTACTATCCCCTGTTAAGCAATATTGAAAGGTTTGGGTTCGCAATCTGTCAAATTGATAAAGCCTTGCAAGGGTATCTTTCGTGTAGGCTCCCCACCATTTAAGAATTGAAAAAAGTGGCTTACAGACCTTGCCATGCTTTGAACAGTAATAGGTTGCTGTAATTGGTTCAATAAGTGTTGCCAGATCAGCGTGGGTTGTTGCCCTACAAGAACGAATGGTTCTGCTTAAAATAATGCTAATGATTTTTTTTGTAGCAAGATTTTTAATCTTTTTGATTTCAGTAAACACAAATTGAATTTCATCCCTGATGTTTTGCGAATACCACTTGTCAAGAAAGTTGTCTGTTTTATCCTGTTTTAGCTTTATGTTGTATTCTTTAACGAGATTATTGAAAATAGGTAAAAATTCTTTCTCTTTTTCTGTTCCATATTTATCTTCGTTTATTTCTCCTCGTTGAAGATTGTATTTGTAATCAGGAACAGGGAAATATCTGTTATTGAAGTCGTAAAGTACTTGTAAAAGTTTTTTTTCAAATTCAAGGGTGCGAGAATTTGCAAGGAATTCTTTGAGTACCTTTGTTATTCGATTAATTTCAGCTTGAACATCAACAAAATCATATCTTGCAACCTTACAATTTCCAATCAAAGCATTAAAGGCAGAGACATCAATACCGATAGCGTGCATTCCCAATTCACAAGATTGAACCATTGTTGTTCCGCTTCCTGAAAATGGATCAAGAATAATGTCACCTTTCTTGAAATAAACCTGCTTTTTGAAATTATCAGTATGGCTATCCAGAAAGTATTCCACAAGCTGAGGAATAAATTTACCCTTATAAGGATGTAATCGGTGGACATGCTTTGTTGTTTCCGCTTCTTTGTATTTGTCAAAAGACAAAGCCCAGTTTAAGTCCTCACCAAGTTGGTCTTTCCAAGCAAACTCACGGTTACCGTTGTAGGAGTTGTAATAGCCCATAAGTTCTTGCCTTGAAACCTGAGTCGTGCCGTTATCGCCAATCTTCTTTATTCGTCCATACTGAATAAGGTAAGATATATTAGAGGGTGTAACAGTTTTCCCTAAATGCTCTGTTGCCCAAACACTTGCCTCTTTTATCGAGAATAATGTATTTGTTTCAATCATTTTATGCCTCTAATGTTTACAATCCTTTTGACCTCAACAACCCTTTTGCCTGAACAAAATGCTTCCTCAATCCTAATTCTGCATACCCATAACCTAATCCTAATCCAATCAATTGCGTAAAATATAAAATAGGAATACTGAAATCCAGCTTCATTTCTGCCTGTCTGGCATCCAGATTAGAATGGCAAAGTGGGCAGGCAACCATGATGCAATCTGCACCAGATTCCTTGGCATCCTTTAGTATCTCCCCTGAAAGCCTGTGAACAATATCTGTTTTTGTCAATGAAAACGCTGCCCCGCAACATTCGGTTTTATAATTCCATCGAACAGATTCGCCGCCCAGAGAATTGACCATATTATCTAAGAATTGAGGGTCTTCTGTCCGTTCATCAGGGCAAACCTCTGGCGGACGGGTAAGCAGGCAGCCATAGTATGAAGCCACCCTCAGCCCTTTTAGCTCTTTTTTCGGCTCTTTCGTCCTCAGATTACCGTATTTTTGTATGACCTGCCAAAGGTGTAAAACCTCTACCGTGCCCTTATATTCTTCCCCAATAACCTCAGCTACATCCATCCTTAGCTGTGCATCCTTTTTCAGGGCAATGTCTGCTAATTTAAGTCTGGAGAAGCAGGCAGAGCATGGTGAGCAAATAGGCAGGGTTTGCTTTTCTGCCTGAAGCAAGCTCATTGCCGGAAGAGCAGCTGCCATTAATTCAGAGGTAATATGGGCTGTAGTAGCACCACAACAAACCCAATCAGGAATTTTAACCAACTCAATCCCTAAATCCTTGCAGATAAGCTCAGTTGATGTCCCGTATTCTTTTGCGGTTGAACCCAATGAACAACCGGGAAAGTAGGCAATCTTATACATGTTTCTCCTCGTAAAATTGGCGGTGGTATTTATGCTGTTTGCTCAACACATTGTTGTGTATTTTGGTAACTACTTAGCTATTGTTATTTCCTACGCATTTCAAAACAGCAAAAAATCGTAACTACATAGCCTATTCGTAGTTATAAAAGAATTAACTGCCGAGTGGACAAGGGGGAATTTCACCCCCCAAGTCCCTCACAGAACTGTACATGACGGTCTCCTGTCATACGGATCGTGTTATTCTTGATAATCTTTAACCTTATATTATGCCGCCTTTTGCCTTTGTGGTGGTAGTTCAAGGAGTTTTGGTTTTCGGCACACAAGTCGATCGTTAAGATTCCTTTGTGAATTTTGGAAATACTCAAAAAGTTTGTCAGGGTCTTCTTGACATTCACATTCAATTTCATGCCGGATGCTACGAACCTCTTCTACGATAGTATCTTTTTGCATATTTATACCTCCATTAGTTCTTCAGGAGAACAGATTATAGGTGTTTGAATACCTCGATCAGTATTGATATTTTGAATAATTATTTTAACTGATGCAGCAAGAATGTGAGTAAAATTCCACGATACCAGAAAATCCATCCCGTGGTATGTGGCTAAAGCCAAATGATAAGTATCGCCTCTCGCTTTTTCCGGAATTTGGGTCTGTGCAAAGTACATATCAGCCAGTTCTCTCACTTCAGTAGTAATTTTTAATACTGGGAAATTCGATATTTTCTTCAATCGAAGTTTTGCTGCCTCCTTATCTCCTCTTGCCACTTCTTCAATAACCAGGGGGGATATAAAAGAATCACAACGAGGCAATGTGTTTTCCCACCATTCTATGGTAACTTGCTGATGTGCTGCTACAATTAGATCACGGCTTGGTCTTGCAGCCACATAACTTATTACAGTAGTTTCAATGTACACACTTGGTTTTAACATGTTGATTCTCCAAATATATGAATTTGTAATCTAATGTGGAGCTAATCTACAGCGTGAAACGCCGTCAATTTCAGCGACTGGTTAGACTTTTATCGGTTGCTGTCCTTTCTTATCTCCTTGATACAAGAAATAGTGACTGATGTCCAACAATTCTAATTACGATCGCAAGACTTTTCGCGTATCCTCTTAAATAATCCCCTAAAATTACCTGCTGAGTGTGGCATCAGGTTCAGCTTTCCCTTCAAAAACATCTTTATCCCCAGCGGAATATCCTTGAATGGATTCAGGCTAAAGAAGTTATATGCTCCGATAACGCCTACCTCATAAACCCTGCCGGTAAGTTCAATTGATTTTAAGAATATTTGATTTAGTATTGGTACTTCTCTAACACTTACCTTATTTTCAGCTTGAGCTATAATTCTTAAGGAATCCATAATTCTGGCAAGATCTATCTCACGGGGACACCTTGTGGTGCAGGTTTCACAAGAGGCACAAAACCAAGGGGCATGGCTGCTCATTACCTCATTCCTCAAGCCAAGTTGAATCATACGAATAACCTGATTTGGTGGATAATCCATAGCAAAAGCAACTGGACAACCAGCCGTGCATTTACCACATTGGTAACAGTTTGAGATCCTTTGCTTGCTTAACCCTTCAATATCTTCTTTGAATTTAAGAATATTATTATTTATTAATAACTTTTGCATCATTTCAAGATTATACTCAGGAAGGGTATAAATTGCGATTTTTTCGGTGAGGATTAATCAACGAGAGCAAGGCGTGAAGGTTTGCAATAGTGTACTATTGCAAACCTGAACAACGCAGCTATCGTTGATTAAGACCAGCGAAAAATGTAATTTATACCCTTCCTGAGTATATACTCCTATTATCTAAGTCATAATCATGCCTTAACAGTTGCCGTCTCTTCCTCTATCAATCCAGTCTTTTCCCTTATCTTTCTCTCAATCTCTGCTGTTTCTGTTGGATTTGATCTAAGGAATTCTTTGGCGTTTTCCCTACCCTGACCAAGTCTTTTATCACCATAAGAAAACCATGTCCCGCTCTGTTGTATAATTCCATGCAATACACCCATGTCTAACAGGCATCCTTCCTGAGAGATACCAGAAGCATACATCATATCAAACTCTACCTGCTTAAATGGGGGAGCAACCTTATTCTTTACTATTTTAATTCTTACCCGATTACCAATAGCTGTATCACCCTGCATGATGGAATTAACTCGTCTCATATCCATCCTTAATGAGGCATAAAACTTAAGTGCCTTGCCACCAGGGGTTGTTTCTGGTGAGCCAAACATTACCCCTATCTTTTCTCGCAGTTGATTAATAAATATCACGGTTGTTTTTGATTTAGATACTGAGGATGTAAGCTTTCGTAAGCCTTGCGACATTAGTCTGGCTTGCAACCCCATATGACTATCCCCCATATTCCCTTCTAATTCTGCCTTGGGGACAAGGGCAGCCACAGAATCAACAACAACAACATCCACTGCTGCAGAGCGAACCAGGGTTTCTGCTATTTCTAATGCCTGTTCCCCTGTATCTGGCTGAGAAATAAGCAGATTCTCAATATCAACCCCCAATTTTTTGGCATAAGATGGGTCAAGGGCATGTTCAGCATCAATAAAGGCAGCAATTCCGCCACTTTTTTGTGCCTGAGCGATAATTTGCAGGGTTAGCGATGTTTTTCCGGATGATTCCTGCCCATAGATTTCAATAACCCTTCCCCGGGGGACACCACCAATACCAATAGCTATATCAAGAGAAATAGCACCTGTAGAGATAGCAGGCATTTTTATCCTTGCCCCTTCCCCGCCCAACCGCATGATTGAGCCTCGTCCAAACTGTTTTTCAATCTGAGCTAAAGCAAGCTGTAATGCCTTTTGTTTTTCCGCTAATTCCATTTTTTCCTCCAAAATTTGTTTAGACTGTAGACTATCAGGTTATAGGGGAAAAACTAATAGCCTTCAGCTTTTATTTATGATACCTCATTATTCCTATTTTGTCAAGCTAATTCTCTAATCCAATGTAACTACTCAGGTAAAGTAATTCACCACGGAGAACACATAAATTGATAGGTTGATAGGTTGATGAGTTTATAGGTTAAAGGAACACAGATTCATAATTCATAAACATTTCCTATCAATTCATCCACTTATCAACCCATCAACTATTCAACTTATCAACTTTTTGTGTCTTCATGCCTTTGTGGTGAGTAGTTACAATCCAACAGCAATTCTCATTATGGTAAAATGGATAAGGGGGAGATATGGAGATTAATCGGTAGGACAGGCAGGAATGCCTGTCCTACCGACAATTCTGTTGATAATCGACACCATCTCCTCTATTCCCTTATTCCCCTTTGAACATAAGTTTTGCTATAATAAGAATTGCTGCTAATCCAATCCATACTTCTTTAACTTCCAATAAAGAGAAGACCGTCCAATACCCAGTGCTGCCGCTGTTTTTTGTTTATTACCATTATTTAATATAAGCACCTTTTTGATAGCCTCTTTTTCCATAGTATCAAGGGGTATTTCATCAGAGAAGTCCAACCATGATGGTGAATTCAAGGTCTCATCTGGTTTGGGAACAACAATATCAGGTATGGTAAGAGCTATTTCATCAGGTGTAATAACATCATTTGTTGCCTTCATGACAGCCCGATAGATGATATTCTTAAACTCTCTCACATTTCCGGGCCAATCATAATTTTGGAGCTTCTTAATACTATTAGTATTTATATGGGTGATGTTTTTATCAAATTGAGCATTTGCCTGATGAAGAAAAAATTCAGCTAATACAGGAATATCATCTTTTCGCTCTCTTAATAAAGGAAGGTGTATTCGAAACAGGGAAAGTCGATAATAGAGATCCTCGCGAAATGTCTCTTCTTCAATGCCCTGTCGCAAGTTTTTATTTGTAGCAGCGATTATTCTGATATCAATCTTAATTGGTTTTTCACCCCCAACCCGCGTAATCACATTATCCTCTAAAACCCGTAACAACTTAGCTTGCAGAAACATTTCCATATCTCCAATCTCATCAAACAGGATTGTTCCTCCTTGAGCCATTTCTATCTTCCCTTTTCTTGTTTTATGAGCTGAGGTAAAAGCCCCCTTCTCATGCCCAAACAACTCACTTTCTGCCAATTCATGGGGTATAGCAGCACAGTTAATTGCTATAAATGTTTTATTAACTCTGTCACTGCGGCTATGAATGGCTTTTGCCACAAGTTCCTTGCCTGTTCCTGTTTCTCCCTGAATGAGGACAGGGACATTTATATTTGCTGCCAATTCTATAGCCTGATAAATCTCACGCATCTGATGTGAATCTCCAATCATTCCATAAAAACCTTGCATTTTATCCAGACTCCTTCACAGATACTCCTGCATCCCCTGTTGTTTCAATTTATCAACAATCTTTTTGACATCCTCTGTTTTTCCCTTTGGGCAGATCATAAGGGCATCAAGGGTATCTACAATAACCATATCATGGACACCAAGGAGGGTAATCAGTCTTCCGGTCGTTGAGTATATGATGTTTTTTCTGCTCTCAATATCTACGAATTCTGCCCCATTGACTACATTTTCATTACTATCCTCTGGAATAATTTCCTCCATTGATCCCCATGAACCAATATCATACCAAGGGAATATCCCCTCAACAACTACAACGGTTTTTGATCTTTCCATGACCCCAAAGTCAATAGAGGTAATCTCTTCCGGGGGCAATGATTCAAAAACTTCTCTGGTAATCATATCAACCACTTTTTCATCCCCATCTTTGAGGGCAGTCTGTATTTTCATCAAGCCAGCATAGAGATGTGGCATATACTTGGCAATCTCATCAAGCATTACTTGTGCCTTAGCAATAAATGTCCCTGAATTCCACAGATATTCCCCTGATTCTACATATTTTTTGGCTATCTCAAGTGCTGGTTTTTCTACAAATCGTTGTACTCCAAATATTCGGATCTCTTGAACATTGATAAGATTCCCTTGTTGAATATATCCATATCCAGTGGCAGGATAAGAAGGTTTAATGCCAACAAGACAAATATTGTCATGAATTGTTGCATAATCTATTGCCCGCAGGAGATGTTGACGATAGAGTTCTCCATCATGGTAATAATGGTCAGCCGTTTCAAGCAAGACAACTGCCTCTGTGTCCTGATGCAGCAGGTGAATCATGCTTAAGCCAATACATGGGGCAGTATTTCTGGCAACAGGTTCAAGAATAAATCCAATATCAGGCATTTCCTGACGGATATGTTCATAAAGATGATTGCCTGTGGCAACATAAAACTTATCCCTTTCAATGATAGGGATCAATCTGTCCACGGTCTCCTGAATCATAGATTTATGTCCGGTAATGTGCAGGCATTGTTTTGGAATAGACTGACGGCTCACAGGCCAAAACCTTGTTCCGCTTCCACCAGCCATGATAACTGCATATACAGCCATTGTTTATTCTCCTTTAGAAAGTTGATGAGTTGATAAGTTGAATAGTTGATGAGTTGAAGGAACACAACTTCATAATTTATAAATATTCCCCATCAACCCATCAACCTCTTAACCACCCGATAAAGGCATCAACCACATCAGGATTATACATTGTTCCAGAGTTTCGCTCCAATTCCATGATGGATTCTTCGCCAGTCATTGCTTTTCTATAGGGTCTATCAGATATCAGAGCATCATAGGAGGAAGCCACGCAGATTATTTCAGCTATTTTGTTTGTCTGCCCCGGATGGTAGCCTTGACCATCTCTTCTTTCATGATGTAAAAAGACCCCATTTATAATCTCATCGCTGAGGTCAACCCCGGATAGAATATCTTTTCCAATAGTTGTATGCTTTTTGATTATCTCAAACTCTTCCATGCTAAGCCTTCCTGATTTTTGCAGGATTGCATCTGTAATGCCATATCTACCAATATCATGTAAAATGGCAGCCATTCGAACAGACTCTATTTCTGTAGGTGTAAAGCCAAGCCTTCTGGCTATTGCCACAGCATACCTTGTTACCCTTTCCACATGACCTGCCATATATTTATCTTTTGCCTCAATATTAACAATTAATGCCTCAACAATACTCAAAACGAATTGTATCTTTGTACCATATGCCAGGGTATTTTCTATAGCAATTATCAGGTCGCTACGAATTTCATCAAAAACATCTACAGCATAATCGTTTTCATTCTCTCCAATAAATAATATTCCAATCATTTTATCCTTGTTAATAAGTGGTAAAGACATGGTTGCCTTCAATAATTCAAAATCATTCTCTATTGCCTCCCCTGTATATTCAAATTTAGGGTTCAGCCTCAGTCCTTCTCTTACCAATACCTTTTTTTCACTTCTCATCCAGGGAATAATCCCTTTATTCTCCTTAAGTTTTATCTTTCTTTTTTCCTCTTGAGTAAACCCTATGGAAAAATCCAGATAATATTCATCCATTTCGCTGCAAGTAAGAATAATCGTCAGGTTTTGCAGTTTCATTACGGTTGCCACGGTTTGCATTGAGTCCAATAATGTTTTCCAAGCAAAGGTAGCTGGTATTTTAATCTCTATCATATCAGGAGAATCACCCCTTTCAATGATGTCCCTGAAGGTATGACTCTCTATTATCCGCTGAATTCCATTGGTCAGAAGATAAAATATTATTCCGGCAAGACAAACCCAAATCATGGTAGCCAACCATGACTGATGACAAAATAGATAAATAAGGATTAAAAATATGCCTGCAATAATACCATTGGTCAGGGATAAAATATGCTGCCGTTTTATATATATCTCGAATTCTATTAATTTATATTTAATCACAACAATAGCTATAAACAAACTAAATACGCTAAGGCTTATATGACCAAGGGGATACAAGGGAATTCCATAAACAGATAGCGAATCTATGATCCCGGACACAATGCCCACGCAGGTAATACCAAACATCCATTGAAGTCGTCTCTTTTCTTGAACAACAGCTATCCTTAGTCTCTTCCAGAGAAGATACAAACTGCCAACAAAACAGAACCCGAACAGGATACTATACAGATAATAAAAACTTCCAGCCCTTGGTTGATAAAAAGATTGTTCATAAGAAACATGATCAATTATTTCTCCTGAGATATTGATTATCAAAAGCACGCCAGATAGAATATACATTAAATACTTAAAAACATTCCACAATTTATCATGGTTTTGGATTAAGGCGCAAATGAATTGAAGATAAAATGAGGGGATAAATAAGCATCCAACGAAAAAAACCTGAATCCAGAGCATGGCTGCCGTATCCGTGTCAGAAAAGTGTAAAATCACTATGCCAATCATCCAGATGGTTGTTGTTGTGGCAAGTAATGAAAAGGAGCGGGAAACATTGTTTGATTTTTTTGCCAACAAGGCAAAAGAAATGAGTACTAAATTGGTAACAATGGTAACAATAGAAAGAAAACTGAAAAGGATCATAATAAATGAGCGTTCAGCAGTCAGCAAAAACTATAACATCAAGACGAATGAAATGTTCCTGCAATTTACGCTTTCCTCCTTAGGGACATGGGGGAGGCTATAAGACTTATAGCCCATAGCTTTCGCCGCCAGCATAAATACCCCTGACATTTAACCTGAATTCTTCTGGATTTGAGGAGGCATCCAGGGCATCTTCAAAGCTGATAATTCCATTCTGGTAAAAGGATATTAAGGATTGATTAAAGGTTTGCATGCCATAAAATTTACCACTGGATATTACTGAGGAGATTTGAACGGTTTTCCCTTCTTCAACTAATTTTCGTACCAATGGGGTTACAGTTAGTATCTCTACCCCGGGCACACGACCCAACCCATCAGACCTGGGTACCAATCTTAAGGAAATAACACCCTTTAGCACCAGAGCCAATTGCATTCTTACCTGTTGGTGTTGATATGGGGGATAAAAATTGACTATTCTCTCTATGGTTTGACTGGCATCAATAGTGTGCATGGTTGATAGAACCAGATGTCCTGTCTCTGCAGCAGATAGGGCAGCAGAAAGACTTTCTATATCACGCATTTCACCAATCATCACTACATCTGGATTCTGTCTTACTACATGTCGCAAGGCATCGGCAAAGGTATGGGTATCCATCTCTACCTCTCTTTGCTCAATAATTGCTTCTCTGTCTCGATGCAGGAACTCTATAGGGTCCTCAACAGTGATTATATGGCATCTTTTGGAAGAATTGATATGGTCAATCATTGCAGCTAAGGTCGTTGATTTGCCGCTTCCTGTTGCTCCAGTAACAATAATTAATCCCCTGGGAATATTAGCTAAATCCTTGACTATCTGCGGTAAATATAATTCTTCAAACGAGGGTATATCAAAGGGTATTCTTCTAAAAACAAGGGCTATAGAATTTCTCTGATAAAATACATTTGCCCTGAATCGTCCAATTCCTGAGGCAGAATAAGATAAATCTAATTCAAACTGTTTTTCGAACTTTTCCTTTTGTTCTTCAGTCATTATTGAAAAAGCCAATTCTGATATTTCTGTTGGAGAGAGTCGATCATAAAAATCTCCATCATCTTTTTCCATATAGGTTAGCCTTCCATCTACCCTTAATATAGGAGTGCTCCCGACCTTCAGATACATATCCGAGGACTGTCTTTTTACCATTTCAATTAAAAAATCATTAATTTGCATCTCTTGTAATGTCCTTCTTCATAACAGTGTTATACTCCACTTGAGTGTTAACCACAAAGACACAAAGGCACAAAGAATATATGCCCTCCATGAGTATCTATTCTTAATCCGCCTGTTTCCTCAAAAATGCAGGAACTTCCCATAAATCAGTATTATGAATATTTATCTTATTATCATATCCCATGGCATCAGCTCGTTCACCCTCATATTTCTTTCTTACGCCAGACTTATAACTCTCAAAGTTAATGGTCTTGCCTGGAGTTATTACGGTTGGTACCTTTTCTATCTTGGCCATACCCTGTCCAAATCCTGTAGCAATTACTGTAATATATATCTCTTTACCTATATTTTCAGTAGATACTGCTCCAAAGATAATGGTGGCATCCTTATCAGCCTTATCCGAGATAAAACTTGCAGCTTCATCCACTTCTGAGAGAAGCAGATCCGTACCGCCAGTGATATTAATAAGCAATCCTTTGGCACCCTCGATAGATGTTTCTTCTAATAGAGGGGATGAAATCGCTTGTTGAGCTGCTTCCATTGCCCTGTTGTCTCCTGTTCCAATACCAATCCCCATCAAAGCATTACCCTTGGAGGACATAATGGCTCTAACATCAGCAAAATCAAGATTAATCAAACCGGGGATAACAATTAAATCAGAGATACCTTGAATGGCTTGCCGTAAAACATTATCAGCTACCTTAAATGCATCAACAATAGTTGTATTTTTATCCACTACTGAAAGCAGTTTTTGATTGGGGATAGTAATCAGTGTATCCACCTTTTCTACCAACTCATCCAATCCTGCACTTGCCTGCCTAAGTCGTTTTTGTCCTTCAAATAGGAATGGTTTTGTGACTACCCCTACGGTTAATGCCCCCATTTCTCTGGCTATTTCAGCTATTACCGGAGCTGCTCCGGTGCCACTTCCTCCTCCCATACCGGCAGTAATAAAGACCATGTCAGCGGTAGCCAATGCCTCAGCCAATGCCTGCCGATCCTCTTGAGCTGCTCTTTGACCTATCTCTGGATTTGAACCAGCCCCAAGACCTCGCGTCAGCTTTGTTCCAATCTGAATCTTATAAGATACAGGGGAATTCTTTAATGCTTGAGCATCTGTATTCGTAACAATAAATTCCAGACAATTATTGTCGCTCCTGTTGGTAAACATTCCGTTTACTGCATTTGTCCCGCCGCCGCCAACACCAATTACCTTGATTCGAGTATGAGCGGATATCTCATCTTCAAACTCAAACATAACCCCTCCTTAGTTAGAAAATAGACAAAAGAAATCTCCCCTTCCTTCTCTCTATTTTCCACTCCCCTGTTTTTTATTTATATCAAATAGACTCCTAAGCCTATTTATTATCGCAGCAGTTATTTCCTTAAAAGAAATCACTGAACCAATCCTTCATTTTGTCTGAAACCTTCTTAAAAACATTTCCACCCACAGATCTTGTTTTCTTGCCATCCAATCTATTTTTCATACCATATAAAACCAATCCAACCCCAGTAGCATATACAGGTGAATTGATAACATCGACTAATCCAGCTACTCCTTTGGGTACACCGATTCTTACCGGCAGGTCAAATATTTTTTCTGCCAATTCAGCACTCCCTTTTAACATTGCTGCCCCTCCGGTCAAGACTATGCCAGAGGCAATTATATTTTCATAACCGGTCATCCGTATCTCTTGATTAATAAGGCTGAATATTTCTTCCATCCTCGGTTCAATTATCTCAGATAAAACCTGTCTTGGCAATGTCTTTGACCTTCTCTCTCCAACCGATGGTATCTCAATCATCTCATCATCCTTCACCAAGGACGGTGTAGCACAACCGTAATTTATTTTGATCTTCTCTGCATCAACAACCGGGGTGCGAAGCCCAACAGAGATATCCTTGGTAACATTATCGCCACCAATAGAAAGAACACTGGTATGCCAGATACTACCATCAATAAAGATGCCAATATCTGTTGTCCCACCACCGATATCCACTAAAACTACGCCCAGATCCTTTTCATCCTCTGTTAAAACTGCATAAGAGGCAGCTAATGGTTCAAGCACAAGATCATCTACCTCAAGCCCACTGCGGTTCACACATTTAACAATATTTTGAGCTGAGGTAACAGCACCAGTAACAATATGAATCTCTACCTCTAACCTGGTACCAGACATACCTATGGGCTCTTTTATTCCATCCTGTCCATCAATGATAAACTGTTGGGGGAGAACATGAATTATCTCTCTATCTAAGGGAATAGAGACTGCCTTGGCTGCATCTATAACCCGTTCCATATCAGCTGAAGTTACCTCTCTGCCCCTGGAGATAGCAATTACTCCATGACTATTTATGCCTTTAATATGACTTCCGGCAATCCCGGCATAGACAGAAGAAACCTCAACCCCGGCCATTAACTCTGCTTCAGAAATAGCATTCTCTACTGACTTGATGGTAGAATCAATATTTACTACCACCCCTTTCTTAAGCCCATGTGATGGAGCTGTTCCTACACCAATAATCTCCATCCGATCTTCATCCATCTCGCCTATGATTGCACAAATCTTTGTTGTTCCAATATCTAATCCAACAATTGTTTCACCCTTTGACATTTTTCCCTCTCCCCCCGGTTTGGTAGGGACAAACCTATGTGTTTGCCCTTTCTGTCTTTCAGTCGTTATAGGGCAGACACATAGGTTTGCCCCTACTTGATAATAATATTATCAAACCTTATATCAACATACTCCCTTTGTTGATTAGTCTTCTTAAAATATTCAAGAATAATCTTTAATTCCTTTAATTTCTGTACCAACGATTGTTCTTCCAGATGAGAACCACAATAAATCGCTACAGGATTTTTCTTATTAATCATAAGCACAACATTTCTTGGATTAGCAATATTTATCATGAAAATATTCTTACTTAAATTCTTATCTATAACAGCTATGGTATGATAAAGTAAAAATACATCTTCAATCCCCTGATGAGATATTGTTTTTCCTATCTCTATCTTGTTTATACCACTAAGCATGAGTAAATTTTTCTTACAGGAAATAGGAAAAATTATTCTATTTTCGTCAATACCATAATATTGAGATGCTATCTTAAACATCATCCTTGGGATTCTTCCCTCTACGGCAATTAATATCTTTCTTGGCAACTGCCTCTTCAAGGTTACTTTTAGAACCCTTGGGTATAAAGCAATATTCTTTGTTGCCTCCTTTACATTCACCCTGAAGATATTTGGATGCACTGTAGAATACTTTTTCAAGAAAAACTTTTCTAATCGATTCTGAATCTCTTCTTTGGCAATCTGCCCCCCTCTCACTGTAACTATCATAGAATCAATAAAAAAATGTGGTGATCCCATGAGATATGAAGGGGTTTGAATAATAAGGGCACAGACTACACCAATTATTACCCAAAAACTTATCCTCCGTATTCGGTGAAGAAAATTTTTGGCTATCTTTTTGCGTCCCTTTTTACTTCGCCATTTATCCTTTCTCGCACTTAACTTATTTGCCAAACCTTTATGTCGTAGCATATTTTATCCTGTAATAGGCAGAGCATAACATTTCAAAAATAAGATCATCATAACTCATCCCATCTGCAGCAGCACATGCCGGCAAATCACTCAAGTTTGTTAATCCTGGAACTGTATTAACATCATGTATGTAAGGAATGCCTTCATACGAAACAATCATATCTATGCGAGAAAATCCCTCACATCCAAGAATAAGATGAGCCTTGATAGCTGTCTGACACACACACTTATATATATCTGCATCTAATCTGGCCGGAATAATAAACTCAGTCATTCCGGAGGTATATTTAGCCTCGTAATCATAAAATTCATTTTTTGTTGCCAATTCTAATACTGGCAAGGCACGCAATGAACTTCCTTTACCAAGAATGCCTACTGTTACTGATTGACCATGAATATATTTCTCTACAAAAACATCACGATGTTCATCCATTAATCCTGTAATAATCGATTGTATCCTTGACTCATCCTTTATAATGGTCACACCTATACTCGAACCCTCTAATACGGGTTTGGCTATTAATGGCAATCCCAATTTACGGATCAAATCTTCATAACCATATCCATCAGTCAATGGGAGACAAGCATAATCAGGGGTTGGAATACCCTGTTCCCTGAATATCCTCTTGGATGCCACCTTGTTCATGGCTAATGCTGAGGCTAATACTCCTGAGCCTGTATAGGGTATACCCATAACCTCAAGCAACCCGGCAATACCGCCATCCTCTCCATATCCACCATGCAAGGCAATAAAGGCAACATCCATCTCGTTTATCTGCTCAATAAAATTATTATCAGCAGGATCCATGATAAATGCTTTGAACCCTTGTCGTTTTAATGAATCTAAAACATTGTTCCCTGAGCGAAGAGAGACCTCCCTTTCTGAAGAGATTCCTCCTGCTAACACCCCAATTTTTTTATGAAGAAAATATTCCCTCACTACTTGCCCCTACTCCTCATCTACCACTTTTCCAACACATCATCTGATTTCTTACCTTTCTGAATGCTTGTCAACTTCGGAAATAGAAATTTTTTTACTATCCAATATGTAATTTCTTAATAAAACTCCAAACACAGAGAGAATATCTGAAACCAAAATCCCTTTACTATATGCTTCTTGCTTAATCATTATCAACTCTTTTTCATCTAATAATTGCTCTAATTTGTTTTTAGCAACTTCTATGGATAATTGCTGAATATCATATGCATTTTTGGGGTTTTTCAACTCGACTTCTTTTATTAATTTAACCACATATCTCTCAAAAATATCTTTTGCCTTTATGTTATTCACAATTTCTTCACCAATTGGTGTTAAACTTAAAGGACTATAAGATTTTAATGGAGAATTTGGATTAACATATTGATAAATCAAATCTATCTTTGTTTTTAATTCGATTACTTTCTCAGACAAACCTTCTACATTTTTCAATCTATCATCTTGAACTATGAATTTTTGCGAACACATTCCAATTTTATATGTAGCCCAAAATGCTAACAACAATAAACCTAACATCACAAATATACTACTATTCAATTGAGATATTAAAGATAGAATGATTTGTTCCATCTGTCAATTACCTCCTACCACTCTAACCTCTGCAACCAATTCAACCCCGTAATCTTTCTTAACTCGTTCCTGAATATATTCTATTAATCCTATCACATCATCTGCCTTTGCCCCTTTATCAGCCAGAATAAAATTGGCATGCATAGAAGAAATATATGCCCCACCCATTCGCATCCCTTTGAGCCCTGCATCCTCTATTAACTTCCATGCAGATGACCCTTCTGGATTCTTAAAAATACTCCCGGCCCCCCTTTCCTTGGGCTGAGCATTTTGCCTCTTTTTAAGGATTGAGTTTATCGTATTAATGATACATAAAAAATCCCGTTTTGTCAACAACAATTCTACATTAATTACAATATATTTTCTCAAATTACTATTTCTGTAGGAAAACTCAACGATATTTCTTGATAATACCTCAAAATTACCATTTGGAGAAAGCACACCTACCTGATTAACCCTATCTCCAATATATTCCATACCTGTCCCTGCATTCCCTACAATTGCTCCACCAATCGTCCCTGGAATTCCGGCAGCAAACTCTAACCCTGAAAGCCCATTTTTAGCAGCAATATTTACTACCTTAGAAAGCAAGCAACCAGCACCGGCATGGATAATATTATCCTCAACCCTTATACTCGTAAACTCACCACCCAATTTGATTATTAGCCCTCTTATCCCCCCATCCCTGACCACAAGGTTTGTCCCTCCACCAAGGATAAAAAATGGGATATTGTATCGTTGAGTAAGTTGCCAGAGCCTTTCTAATTCATCCCTATTCTGGACTGTAACAAAAAAGTCAGCCGGCCCCCCTACACCAAAGGAGGTATGTTTACTCATTGGTTCCTGAGTCAACACTCGTGGCGTTATCTGCAATAATTGAGGTAACAACCCTGCTATTTGAATCATTCCTGCCTCAATTCCTCCCACAATCTTTTCCCTACCTTCCAGATATTACCCGCCCCTAAGGTAACGACAACATCTTGCGGACAGATAAACCTATGCAGAAAATCAATTATCTCCTCAAATGTCTGTAAAAATATTACCCTTGAATGTCCTGCTTCCACCAGACTTTTTACAACTAAGGATGCATCCACCCCTTCTATTGGTTTTTCACCTGCCCCATAGATATTTGTGACTATGACCATATCAGCATCATTAAAGCATTGCCCAAAGCCTTTTGATAATGCCTTAGTACGGGTATATCGGTGTGGCTGAAACACAGCGACAACCCTTCTCTTGGTTGATTTAATAGCTGCCAGTGTAGCTGCTATCTCTGTCGGATGGTGGGCATAATCATCAATAATTGTTACACCATTGGCCTCTCCTGTTATCTGAAATCTCCTTTGCACACCACTATAAGCACCAAGGGCATCAAGGATTTTTTCAAACTCAATCTCCAGATCCAATCCAACAGCCACAGCAGCCAGGGCATTGGACACATAATGTATACCCGGCACCTTAAGTCTTATTCTGCCAAGGGTGTTACCCTCAAAGATCACGGTAAATTCCGAAGAAAACCCATCAAACAAAATATCCTCTGCCCGTATCTGTGCCTCTTTGGTCAACCCATAGGTAATAACCCTTCTTTCTATTTTGTCTATCACTGCCTGAAGATTTTCGTTATCAAGGCAAAGGATGACGCTCCCATAAAAGGGTACCTTATTCATAAATTGCAGGAAAGTATCCTTTATCTGGGAAATATCCTGATAATAATCAAGATGTTCCTCGTCAATATTTGTGACCACAGCAATAATCGGGGACAATTTTAGAAAACTGCCATCGCTTTCATCACTTTCAGCCACTAAGTATTCTGAGCTTCCCAGCCGGGCATTGCTGCCAATATCATTAAACCTGCCGCCAATAACTACGGTTGGATCCAGCCCTGCTGTAGAAAGGACTATGGATATCATGGATGTTGTGGTTGTCTTCCCATGTGCCCCGGCAACAGCAATCCCATATTTCAATCGCATGAGTTCAGCCAGCATTTCTGCCCTGGGAATAATCGGTATTCGTTTCTCTTTAGCAGATAAAACCTCTGGATTTTCTTTTGAAACAGCGGACGAATAAACAACAACATCTGCATCCTCAATGTTTTTCTGGCTATGTCCAATATAAATCCTTCCACCCAATCCCTGTAACCTTTTAGTAATCTCTGTCTCAACCATATCTGAACCAGTAACAGTATACCCTAAGTTTAACAATACCTCAGCAATGCCGCTCATCCCTGAACCGCCAATCCCAATAAAATGGATATTTTGTATTTTCTTGAACATTTCCCCCTCCTTCCTATTACCTACTGCTTACTATCTCCATCACCCTATCCACCGCACCATACGGATCCATATCAAACCCTTTATATCCCTGCCTCATTCTATCCAATTTCTTAACATCATAAAGCAACTCAACCATTACCTCAGCCAACCTTCCATGAGGCAATTCTGCATCAAGCACCACCCTCGCTGCCCCACATTGTTCTAATACCCGTGCATTCTTCTCCTGATGATTATCTGTGGCATAAGGATACGGCACCATAATTGCCGGCACACGACAGGCAATAACCTCAGCCACAGTTGTAGCACCGCTTCGACACACAACCAGATCAGCAGCTCCATAGGCATAATCCATATCATTGAGGTATTCAAATATCCGACAGTTAGTTGTGTATGCCTGAATATTCTTTACACAAGGATAATCATCCTGTCCTGTAATCCAGATAAGCTGCAACTTCTTAAATATGCCCTTGATTAAAGCCTGCATGACCGCCATATTTATGCTTTTTGCCCCTTTGCTCCCACCAAATACAAGCACGGTAATCTGTTTTGAAGAAAGCCCAAACCTCTTGATTGCCTGCTGTTTTTCTACCTGTCCAATCCCTTTCCGAACAGGATTGCCAGTAACAACAACCTTTTCCCGCGGCAAATATTTTGAGGATTCCGGCATGGAAACAGCTATTTTATCCACAATCTTTGAAAGCATCCTTACTGCTAATCCGGGTATGGCATTTTGTTCGTGCAGCACACACCGTATCCCCAATGCCCTTCCGGCAAGGATTACCGGCACACAAACATACCCGCCTGTTCCAAGGATAGCATCTGGCTTAAATTTCAACAAATACTTGCAGGATGTCCAAAATGCCCCAAGTAATTTCCATGCCACCCTGAAAATTCCCGGCAATGTTCTATTCCAGCCACAAATATCAATTCCCTTGAACTCAAATCCTTCCTGCGGGACAACCTTAGCCTCAATCCCATTGATATTGCCAACAAACAGCACCTCTATCTGTCTCTCTCTCAAGCCATATGCAATTGATACACCAGGGTAAAGGTGTCCACCTGTACCACCGCCAGTAATAACTATTCGCATTAAGTACCTCTTCTTATGAATGAACCTTTAGCAATATTCAACAATATTCCTACAGAAACCATATTGAAAAATAAGGCAGATCCGCCAAAGCTGATAAATGGCAATGGTACGCCAGTGGTTGGCAGTACCCCTGTTACCACGCCGATATTAAAAAATGCCTGAGCAACAATGATAAATGTTATTCCAAAGGCAAATAAGCTAGCAAAAAGATCCTCAGTAGCCATGCAGATTTTGATTCCACAATAGGCAAAACCAAGAAATAAAACAATAACTGCAACAGCAAGAATAAATCCACCCTCTTCCCCAATAATGGCAAAGATAAAATCCGTTGAGGATTCAGGCAGATAAAATAGCTTTTGTTTGCTTTCACCTAATCCTACACCAAATAATCCTCCTGACCCAAGGGCAATCAATGATTGAATAATATGATACCCTTTATTACTGGCATCTGACCATGGATCCATAAAAATAGATAATCGCCGAACACGATATGGTTCCTTAATTGCTAAAAATATCATCATGGGAATTGAAACAATCAGCATCGTGAACATATGCTTAAGGTTTACTCCCCCAGTGAACAGAATAACCATACTCACAGTAAAAAACAGGATAATCATTCCAAAGTGCGGCTGTTTCAACAAAATAGCAATGATAATCAACAAAAATATCAATGATGGCAAGAATCCCTTAAGCATACTCTTAAGGTGTGCCTTTTTCTTGACAATAAAATCAGCTATCCAGAGAAGAAGGCATAGCTTGATTAGTTCTGATGGCTGAAAGGTTAATCCAAATACCTTTAACCATCTTGCTGCCCCACCTATCTTGTGGCCAATACCCGGGATTATAGTCAGGATTAATAGGAACAATCCAACAGCAATCACAACCCCTTTATGTTTTCGTAATAGCCTATAATCAGTCTTCCATGCAATAAGCATTCCCACGCTGCCGAGACATATCCAGAGGAGTTGTTTCTTGAGCATGAAATAACTATCCTGTGCATACTTTTGATGATATATAGCACTGGAGCTATATATCATCAATATCCCAATACCTACCAGGGTAATGGTAATTAAGAGTAGAATAATGTCAAACCGAGCCCGCGAATAATTCATTGTTTTTCCTTTCTTCTTTCGTCTTTTTGAGAAAATGGGGAGAAAATGGGGACAGCGCCCTATTTTTTCTTCTAAAAATAGGGCGCTGTCCCCATTTTCTCCCCATTTTCTCCATTTTCCCCCTTATTTACACATGAATTGTTGCAATCTCCCTTTTCATCCTTTGTACTATTTCCTTAAATATCCGACCCCTTTCCTCAAAGTTCTTAAACATATCAAAGCTCGAACATGCAGGAGAAAATAACACTGTATCCCAAGCTGACGCTATTTTGTACGCTGTCGAAACTGCCTCTTCTAAGGAAGATGTCTGATAACAAGGCTTAAATCCAGATTCCTTTTCAATCCTTTCAGCAGCCTCACCCAACAAAACCATTGCCCTGACCTTTTCATTTAATAAAGGGATTAACCGTCTGTAATCACAACCCTTATCCTTTCCACCGGCAATAAGAACGATTGGTGAGGAGAAGCTGTTTAAGGCACAGAGAACGGAGTCAACATTGGTTGCCTTGGAATCATTAATAAATTTTATGCTATTAATAACCTCGGTTAATTCCATCCGATGCTCTACCCCCTTAAACCCTTGAAGGGTTTTTGCAATTATTTCTGGGGGTATTCTCATTAATGAGGCAACAGCTGTTGCAGCCAGAGCATTTTCAAGGTTATATGGACCTGGAATTCTTACTGCCTCTGCCTTACATATATTCATCTTCTCACCATAAATATTTGCTATGATTTTTCCATTCTCTACATAAACACCATCATGATTTAATCTTTTATGCCTTGAAAAATATATTTGCCCTGCCTCACTTTCTTTGGCAAGAGAAAGGACAGCATCATAATCAGCATTAAGTACACTAAAATCTGTTGATTTTTGATTGTCAAATATCCTTGCCTTTGCCCGAACATATTCGTCCATATCATTATATCTATCAAGATGATCCGGGGTAAGGTTGAGAAATACAGAAATATCAGCCCTGAACTCATCTATTTCCTCCAATTGAAAACTGCTTATTTCTAAAACCACAGGCATTTCCTTTTCCAGCTCCAATACCTTCTCACACAAAGGAATACCAATATTCCCCCCGATAAACGGATTGAGTCCTGCGGAGTTAAGCATTTCACCTATCAGGGTTGTAGTGGTTGTCTTGCCATTGGTGCCGGTTATCCCTATAACCTTTTGCCCCTGCAAACACTGCCATCCCAGCTCAAGTTCAGAGATTATGGGTATGCTACCCGCAATACTTTCATTAAGAGTAGGGATACTCCCTGGAATACCAGGGCTGAGAACTATCAGATGCGACCCCTTAAAAAATTGTGGTGTATTTCTGCCTGTTTCAATTTCTATCCCTAACAGCCTCAGATCATTAATCTCTTTATCAAGACTATCCATGGTATTTGCATCAGTTGCTTTGACCCTAGCCCCAAGTTTATGCACCAACTTAGCCGCTGCCCTGCCGCTTCTTCCAAGTCCAACAACTGTGACTATTTTACCTTTAACATCAATCATACTATATCCTTTATTAATCTTGATGGCTATGCAAAAAAGTCAAATTCTCACCACGGAGGCACGGAGAAGATTTCAGAGAGAACTTTAATATAACCAATTAATTATAAAAACTCCGTGTCTCCGTGTCTCCGTGGTTTTCTTATTCTTTTGAACTTTTTACCAAATCATCAGTCTTATCTCAACTTAAATGTACTCAATCCTATAAGCAAAAATATTCCAGCAATAATCCAAAACCTGACAACCACCTTTGATTCTGACCATCCTTTTAATTCAAAATGATGGTGAATGGGTGCCATGGCAAAGACCCTATGACCAGTAAACTTAAAAGATGCCACCTGAATCATTACAGATAATGCCTCAATCGCAAAGAGCCCACCAATAATCAATAGCAGTAGCTCGCTTTTCATCAATACCGCTGCGGTTCCAAGTATTCCTCCCAAAGACAGGGCACCAGTATCACCCATAAATATTTGGGCAGGATGGGCATTATACCACAAAAACCCTATGGAGGCACCAAGCATTGCCCCAAGATAAACGGTTATTTCCCCACTACTCTGAATGTAGATAATCTTCAGATATTCAGCAAATTTATAATGTCCAACCAAATAAGCTGTCAATATCAACCCAATCGTAGCCAGAATAACTGCCCCTATGGCTAATCCATCCATGCCATCAGTAAGGTTTACAGCGTTTGATGTGCCAACAATAACCAGCATTACAAATGGGATATAAAACCATCCCAACCCCAATGGCTCACCACTGGTAAAAGGGATAGAGATGGCATGTCCATATATTGCATGAGAAGGGAAATAATAAAGATATGTGGCAATGCCTCCAGCAATCAGCACCTGTCCAATAAACTTATACCTTGCCACCAGCCCTTCCGGCTTCTTTTTTATCAGTTTCAAATAATCATCAAGAAAGCCAAGCCACCCAAAACCAATGGTTACAAGAACCATTAAAAGGGTAAATCTGGCATCCCATCTTGACCAGAGGGCTGCGGATAAGGTTAAGGCAATCAAAATACTTATCCCACCCATGGTTGGGGTAACAGATTTGGTACCATTGATTTTGTGATGATCCACCCTGAGAACCTGACTCATCTTGCGAGACTTGAACCTGTTTATTATCCATGGGGTAATAAGAAATGAGATAAAAAGTGCTGTTAATGTAGCACCTGCTGTACGGAGGGTAATGTACTTAAAAACCCTGAAGATAGATGCTATTGTTTCAGGGTCATATAATTTTTCATAAAGAAGATAATAAAGCATATTTATTCATCATGGGAACAGTATTCTCCCATGTTCCTCCCAGTTTTTTTAATTGTTCAGACACAACGCAAGTAGCAAGTAGAAATTAGCAACAAACTGCCTTCTGCCTACTTCCCACTTCCCCCAACCCCTCAACTATCCGCTCCATCCTCATCCCTCTGGATCCCTTGACCAACACCACATCGCCAGATTTAACCAGTCCCTTTAAGACATCCAGTGACACGGCATGATCCTGACAGACAAATGCTTGCACACCTCTACCCTGAGCCTCAGAAGCAGCAAAGGCAGCCTCCTGCCCAACGGTTACCAATATATCCACACCTGCATCACAAGCACATTGTCCCATCTCCTTATGCAGGTTTCTGCTCCATTTCCCCAATTCCAGCATATCACCCATAACCATTATCCTGCGACCAGAGCAGGCAAGCCCGCTCAGGGTCAATAAGGCAGTCTTCATTGAACCCGGATTGGCATTATAGGCATCGTTGATAATTCTTATGCCATCCCTTTCTATTATCTCCATCCTTGAGTCAGGAAGCTTGAATTCACTCAAGCCTGAAACTGCCAGACTCAAATCCAGCCTCAAAGCAACCAGCACCCCACAAACAGCCAGTGCATTGTAAACATTATGCCTGCCAGGGACAGGTACAAACATACCTTGAGTTTTTCCGCCATCCCAATGGACATTAAAACTTACCCCTGCATCGTTCTCCATGATATCTGTGGCAAAAACATCCGCCTTTTCATTTATGGAGGTAGCACCTCTGACACCAAAGGTAATCACTGCTCCCTTGTGTTGCTGAGCCATCCTTGCCACAAATGGGTCATCAGCATTCAAAACCGCAATTCCCTCCTCTCCCATAGCCTTTATCAGCTCAAATTTTGCCCTTGCTATAGCCTCCTTATCCTCAAAGTGACCGATATGGGATTCAAAGACATTGGTTATCACCCCAATCATTGGTCTGGCAATATTTGCCAGATAGGCAATCTCGCCCGGATGATTCATACCCAATTCAACCACACAAAATTGAACAGAGTTATCCATCTCCAGAAGGGTTAAGGGCAGCCCAATGGCATTATTAAAGTTTTTCTTATTCCTTAAAACCCTCCATTGTTTACTTAAAACATCACCCAACATCTCTTTGGTTGTAGTTTTGCCATTACTTCCGGTAATACCAATAATTGGAATATCAAACTTATTGCGATAATATGCTGCTATTTGACCAAGGGCAATAAGGGTATCCTTCACCCTGATGGCACACACCCCTTGTAGCACAGACATTCTTGTCTGTGTTGAGTTTTGTTCAATCATTAACTCATCAGAGAAAACAACACCAGAAGCCCCCCTATCAATCACCTGCCCAATAAAACCGTGCCCATCAAAGTTTTCACCCTTAAGGGCAATAAAGAGCTGATCTGGCAATATCTGGCGGCTGTCCGTAGAAACCCCGGAAATCAAGAACCCTTTATCCCCAGAAACAAGCTCACCACCAGTCGCAATTAAGATTTCAGCAATACTAATTGGTATCATAATGTTTTTACTTAACCCCTTTCCTTATACCTTTACTTGACATAACTACTCACCACAGAGACACGGAGAACATAGAGAAACACGGAGATTATCTTTAATTTAATAGCATAATCAATAATTTTGTAAGAAATTTCACTTAATGTTATATTTTTGTAACTACTCAGCTATTGTTATTTTGGACATATTTGCTTTTACTTTTCTGTCATTCCGAACTACTGTGAGGAATCTTTCTTTCTGTTGTCTCAATCATCATCATTATCGTAACCATTGCATAAGGCAATGTCCCTCAGTCGAGTACTCCTTCGGGATGACATTTTTGCAAGAAAGCTGAGTAGTTACCTTTCTCGTTTAATTGATGTTTTCTACCTTTGCTTAGCATAATTCTATTATAAAACAAAATAGGTATTTTGTCAATATTTATTTCGTATCTTATTGAATTATATGCAGTTGCGTAAAGCGTCTTACTCTTTTACTTATTCTTTTATTTTTGTTCAGGACTTACGCAAAAACTTGATGTTTGAAGTCCTGCATAGTATCTTTACCTTACCACCCCTATCTTCCCTGTCTTTGTTTCCCCTTCCGGTGTTGTGAGTACATAGAAATATATCCCGCTGGCAACCTTCTCATCATTCTTATTTTGCAACGACCATTGCCACCTGCCATTTTCACTTGCCCCTTCATATTCATATACCATCTCGCCTGCTGCATTAAATATTCTCACCCTGATCATAGATGGTAAATTATCACCAAAGGTTATCTTATCTTTAGCTGGATTAGGATAGGTAGTAATCTCATCCAATGGCTTGCTAATCCTTCCAGCTATTCCTATTAACGATAAATGTGGAAGACAGAAGGCAAGCTGATTACCCTCTTTCTTCTGCTCAGTTATCTCCACCCAATTACCTTCCTTACTCTCTCTCCTTATGGGAGAGGGACGGGGTGAGGATTCAACTATGTAATACGCCTTTATGCTGTCTTTTATTATTCTATCACTTATTCCATCTAACCCATAAGTTACAGATATTGATTTTTGCATATCCACATTGTCTGTATAAATCACAAATTCAAATACATCAAGTGGATGGATGCCTTGTAACGGTGATGGATATTCCACAACCCTATAAAAATCAAACAGGGCATTCTTGTTTAATCCATCTGGTAATATATTTACCCTCAATCCGTTCTTTTCTATTGTTTTCCCCAAGGCATAAGGGATATTGTATATCCCTATCTCTTTCCTGCCAGATACAACCAGCGTCTGTGTGCCAAGGTATATTCCATACACTAAGCTTTGCCTTCTGCCCATAGTTGTTGTCCCTGATATTTCATAAACACATCTTCCATTTGCAAATACCTTATCCTCCTCATAAATATTAACCCAGTTATCCCTATCATCAACTATCCATGCCCTTACCTGTCCATCAAACCCTTCCTTAACATCCATACTCAGCCGTATCTTGAGTGGCTCATTAAATGAATATCCATCCCTATCAAAACTTGCCTCTTTTACCACTGCCTCTATCCCGCGTACATCAATATTACATTCTGCATTCTGCATTCCAAATTCTGCACTAATAAAATATGTCCCGGTTAACATGTTTGGAGGTAATCGAAATTCAAATGTTTTGCTGCCACAAGCTCCAATCTCAATTGTTCCAGTAGCAGGCTCTCCCAGTAAGGTTAAACTCACTGTCCCCGACCCTTGCAGGATAACGGTTAGGGTTACTGTCTCACCTTGATGATATATCTGTTTGTCCGGGATTATTGTTAATATCCCTTTCTCCCGCACATAAATCGCATCCAGCCAGATGGCACGGTTATCACTTGAATATATTCCAAAATTAAGTTTTTGCCCGCTGTGATGGATGGGAAAAAAGAACAAGGTTGAGGATTCATGTGTTACTGTTTGTGTGGCTGCATAATCGTTGAATTTTACCTTTGCAGATAGATTCAATGTCCACAGAGCCACATCACTTAAATTGGTTACAGTCAGTGTCAATGTCCCCATCTCACCCTCTTCATAAACATCCTTATCCAAACTTGCCTCAACGATTAGTTTTATCCCCTTTATCCGCACCAATTGCACAACCTCTGTGCCTACCCTACTTACGAGACTTGCCACTGCTGTATAGCTACCATCCTCAAAATCCGTAGGTATAAATAGTCCAAAGCTCACACTACCTGTTTCTTGTGGGACAAGCCAGATGGTTCTTTCCTCATCTATCAAATCCAACAGTTTTACCCTCATTCTTGCCTCACCCATGGCATTACCTATATTCTTGACCCCAACCGTAATCGTTCCTGTCTCTCCTGCCATAAGCACTGTCCCATCCAGCCCTTGTATTTCAAACTCAGACTCTAATTCAAATGCAATATTTCCCCTTGCAATCTCATTGGCATCATACAAAATCCGTGCTATTGCCGTGTAACTTCCAGAAAGCATCGTAGCCTGCGTCCCATTAGCCAGACTAAATGTATAGGTTGCAATCTGCCCTACATCCAAATTTGTAGTGGTCTTTGTTTGATAAAATGGTGTTTGGAGGTTTAACTCCCCATTAAACTTATTCGCCCCCATATTCTTCACCTTGACATCAAATCTGCAATCCAAAGTCGAAAATTCAAAATCCAATATCTTTGCAATGTTTTCTTTGGCTACCTTAAAACTACTGCTCCCTTTACCCCTGAAATACTCATAACCTAAATCATACTCCCCGTCTGTTAATTCAAACACCAAACTGCCAGTAATCGTGCCTTCCGAAGGCACATAAAAATTAGAGGCAAGGGTAATAGAATCATCCGGAAACGAGAAATAGGAGATGAGCGAAGGTGCTTTTAGGAGTTCAGGCTTTAGCCTTTCATTACTTCTGCCCTCTGACATTTGTCCCTTGACTACTATCTTCGGCATTGCCTTACACCAAAAGGGCAACTGGTGAATTTGTGGATCTTTTTTGATAATCTGTGTCTTCTGTGGACTTTCTTTGTATTTCTGTGTCTCTGCGGCAGATATTGTCCATGTCGCTGTAAATTCACTATCCAACTTACCCCTATTTACCACCTCAAAGGGCACCTCCAAATATCCCACTGGATACACTAAATCAGGCTTAACCGCTAAATCCACCAGTTCACCAAACTCTACCTGCTTTGTATATGTCCCAGCAACATCACCTGACAACACCAAGGTAATCGTAGCATAATCTAATCGGTAACTGGTAATCGGCAACCAATAATTAGCCTCAATCAGCCTTGTTTCTAATGCGTTAAGGCTAATCGTACCCAGATTATTCCAATTATCTCCCACCTGCCACCTGCCATTTACCTTTACTGGCATATTGGTAGTATTTAATAGGGTTATTTGCATACTCGCCGTTCCCCTTCCAACCACATCCCTTGTCTCTATTTTCACATCCAAATTCGGCTCCTTAATCTGCTCATAAACAGCAGCCATCGTTGTGGTTCCTTGCATAATCATGGCATTCAAGATACCTGTTGTGGCTATAGTGCTAATGGAGAATGTCCTGCTTCCGTATTCGGTTAAACTAAATGTCCCGGAATTAAATATCATTGTTTGCGTTCCAAGTAGCACCTGAAGACAAAGGTTATCCATGATAGTCCCTCTGCCGTTGCTAATCTCACAGGTAGCGGTAATCGTTCCTTCTGCTTTGTCTATCTTGAGCCGTAGCTCAACCTTTTTATTGGGCATCTCAAGGTCAATCTCTTTTGTCTTTCGCGAAATCACCTGTCCTGTATTGGATATCAAGGTTGCAATCAGGTAATGTTTTCCTGTAAGTTTGGTTGTCCCTGAAGCAGGAATGTTTATGGTAAAACTGCCTACGCCCGCAATGGATACAGGCATCTCTTCTGAAAATGCTATCCCTGCCAATTCCCCTGTTTCTTTTTTCAATTCACCATGAATTTCTATCCTGGCGACTGCATCTTGAGTATTACAGGAAATGCCACCAACACGAACACCTATACTACCTATGCTATACCGCAGCGATAGGGCATCATTGTTACCTTTCTCATTACCAATGGATAAGGCTGATTTTTTCATCTTTCGAGGTGGGGCAGATTTCTCATATTCCACTATGCAGGGTATCATAGCCATAACACCGATACTATCTTTCGTTCCAATAGAAAACATATCACATGGTGATGTCCAGCCACTCATAAATACCCCCAAAAAATTAGTCTGCCAATCATGTGTCATCTGCCATTTAGTGTTGTATCCTATATTGACCCCTATATTCCTTGAATCAAGAAAGAAAGACAGGCGTGCTTCATCAATGTATACATCACTATCAATATGATACCAGACATCCAGATATTTTTTATCCTTAGTCAGAAGATAACGCGAGATTACAGACAATGTTCCTTTCCTCATTACATATGTATCGTTATCCCATGTCCTTCCATACACAGGATACTCACCTGTTACCTCATAATAATTCTCATCCAATTTTTTACTTTTTACCTCAAAATCATCCAGCCAGATACTTTTATCTCCAATAGTTAAAGTATAAATAGCCATCTGGAACTCATCCAATAAGTTCCTTCCGCCCGGATACCCACCATAATTTATCACCCCCTTCTCATCAAATCCAAACTCTACTATGCCATTGCTGATGGTATTAAGCCGTTTCGCCAATTTAAGACTAAGCGTCCCATTCTCAATATTGCTTAATCCCGTATTCTTTAATATTGCAGTAGCCGTAATCGTCTCACATGGTGAATAATTTAACTTATCAGTTGCAAGCTCCATATTTGCCTGCAAACCCTGAATATGAATAAGTTTTTGGAAGGGGACAGGCATTGTCCCTGTGCCGGTTACTATCAGATTATATTCCCCGCTGACTAATTGCGAGGGAATATCCACACCTACCTCTATTGATTTGCCCGCCTTTATCACTATGTTTCTGTTTTCTTCCTTGCAAACCCTGAAACTACTATCAACAAGTTTGACCCCACAATCATAACCCGCATCCACCCCACCATCATTTACTATCCTAAAACTAATATACTCAGAGGTAGTATAGCTTGTCTTTGGCATATCAAAGTTTAGTTTTGCCAGTGGGATATAAAAATTGAATTGCTTTACTATCGTAGATCTACCAAGTTGTAAGCTAACAGTACCAAAGTGCCAGCCGGCGGTTAATGTGGAAGGGATAAAACTGTTAAAAGAGAATTCCTCTTTTTGATTTGGTAAGACACAAATGTTACTTACAGTGCTAAAGTTTGAATCATCAATCGTAGTAATTACATTCAAGTCCTCCTTAAACCTACCTGGATTGATTATATTCACTATGCCTGTAAGGTTTTCTCGTATCCTATAAGATGGTTTATTAAGATCAACCTTAACTATAGCTATGCACAGAAGCTCTACCTTACCAGATAATTCCTTTCCATTATAACTCAAGGTATAATTTAAGGTGTATGTCCCAAATCCAATCATCGGGATTGGGATATCAAAGCGTTGAGTGATAGAGTCAGCCATCGGAATAGTGGTGAGGGTATGGCTACCATGCCAGATGAGATTGTTTTCTGGGTCTTGAAAAGAAACTGTAAGGGTAGCTCCATCAACATCAGCAAAGCCGACATTACTGATATTAAAACTACTGGTATTGGTTGCATTGGGAATAATGGCTGGTATTTCTGTGCTTATAGCAAGCAATTTATGTGCTACCTCAAATGAACCTGAGGCTAACCCTATCCGTTTTTCACCCCTATTAGCCTCTGCTCGAAGTATATATATTCCTTCAATTGCATTTGTAGGTAAAGTAAAATTGTAGGATAAACTTGCAGAACCGTTAGCAGTAATGGTTAACGAAGTCATTGTAGCAAAAATAACCGCATTATCAGGATTGAATATCTTGAAATTTGCAGAAAACTCATGATTGATTTTCTCTTTGTTAGTAAAATTAATATT
>Ga0210016_1000214_pt1 | contig 47956 bp, 58 predicted proteins | sample CryGeyCG2014_300_FD_185454 | JGI IMG/M metagenome (GOLD analysis project Ga0210016, IMG submission 185454) | Groundwater microbial communities from aquifer - Crystal Geyser CG02_land_8/20/14_3.00 (SPAdes) (version 2) | ecosystem: Environmental > Aquatic > Deep subsurface > Groundwater | place...
GCGCCCCAGCTTCTTGGAATCGCTGTATTTCGTACAGCGCAAATGAACACAAACCACCACATCTCCTGATGTTGGTGGTTTTTCTTCGTCTGCATCATTTAATTCATTTGCAATTATTGTTAATTTCAGTATAATGAGCAAATCGTATATTGCCCTCCCGCATTTTCGCCAGAGAGGGATAGAAAGGAAAAGCCATGAAGCAACTCTCGAAGCCCGATCTCGTTGTAAAGAGCGCCATCATCTGCAGCGAAAAGCCCGGTAAAGGCTTAGAGGCTGAAGCTGCGCCAAACCCCAATCAAATGAATCGCCTGATCGGCTATCTAAACGGCCAGAAGATTGTTGTCGCTCAACGTCACGGCAAAGGCGGGATGGATTTCAATAAGATACTTGGCGGAAAATGTTTCGCTGTGGCGGCTGATGGAATATCTCCGGTATTTGTTAAAAAAGACGGCGAAAAAACGAATGAACAGAAGAAAGAAGATGGTATGCCGCTTTATTCTTCGAGTGGCTTCTACCTTCTCTCTTCTAAGGAATATCCGTCCATCGAGATGATGGAGGCGTACACCCTCCTCCGAAATGAAGGTGAACAAGTTTGGCTTTTGACCGAAAAACAACTCGCCGAGCGAAAGAAATTTCTCATTCTTGGAAATGACGACTTGAAATCAATGGCATCTGCGATTGGTGCGGCATTGTCGGATGATAATAACTTGGTTTCACAGCATGACGAAGCAACAAACCGCCGACGCAAGCGCTTGATCGAGGCGGCTAAAGGTGAAGCGGAAGATGCAGGTGATACTTACTCTGGAGCGGAATTCAAGGATTTGTCATTCAGCAAAAAGGATGGCAGCCCATTTGTGATGTTCTCTTATCAAATCGAAGGTGAGCCCTACAAGAACGGCGTGATCCTTCGTGAATCCGAATCAAAGGATGAAGAGGATCGCCCTATCACGGCGTATCACACTGCCGAAGAAGCTCTGGTTATGTTTAAAAAAACTGCAGCTGCTGATGAATTGCGTGCCGCGGTTGCGGCCGGCAAATCTGCATCATTTTCCTTTGTGCAAGGGCATGTGATGCGAACCAGCGTGTCTTTTCGAAGGAAGGCTGAAAACACATTCGCTTCTGCAACAAAGGTCATCTATGGCGATGGTGTGTATATCCTCGCCGCTCATAAAGGCTGGACCAAAGGGATTGTTGGGATCATGCAGTCCCAGCACCCAAAATTCCCGGAGGAAGATTATGATGCGCATCACTACGTGGCTGGCTGTCGCCAGGCTGAAATCGGTATGAATAAAAAAATCGAAGGCACTGGCTGGACGCCTCCTGAAGGTATTTTGTATTCCGTTGCCCCGGTACTGCAGTCGTGAACGGGCAGATACCTGCCACTCTTCCGACAATGAAGGGTGGTTTCTTTTCTCTGGATGATCCGTTTTCTCATCAATTCGACATAGAAGAGATTGCTCACGCGCTCTCTAATATCTGTCGATTCAACGGGCATGTCAGAAAGAACTATTCTGTTGCTCAGCATTCCTTTCTGTGCAGCATGGTGAATACTCACGAATGCCCGTATGAAAAACTTATGCATGACTGCTCTGAAGCGTATATCGGTGATGTAACAAGTCCGTTAAAACGTATGCTGCCAACATATCTGGATCTTGAAATGAAGATCGAACTGGCGTTGTGCAAATTCTTTGATTTGCCGATCGCAGTCAAAATCGGCAAATTTTCAAATGGCTTACCTTTTGGAGAGGTGCCTAATCTCCCTCCCCAGGTAAAAGAGACTGATCTTTCTGTTTTGGCAGCTGAGCGCATTCAATTGCTAAACGGAAATGATGTTCAGTATGCAAACTGTTGGAACTGGATAGATGAACGCGGGATCAAGCCTGCTGACATCAAAATCAAGCCATGGAGTCATACAAAGGCTAAGCATATGTTTTTGGCGCGTTTCTATGAGCTTTGCCCGGAAAAATTTCTTGCTGGAAAGCCGGAGAGTCGGGCTGCGCTATCCAGAAAACACCTGGTAATCGCCGCACTTTCATTCTTCTAGTTTTTATCACCCCGAAAATCGCATCCTCTCCCTGAACTATTTCGTTCTTTAAAGGAGAAAAGCATGAAAGCGAAACTATCGGGCTATCTGCCAATGTTGTTGCAGTTGTTGGCCCCAAAAATGGGTCTGCGCCTCATATTTGATGAGGTAAAGACTGGATGGGCCAACCGCGAGACGGTTGCCATATCCAACTCTGTCTTGCAAATGCGGGATCGTGTCAAGGCCGAGATCTTGTCGCTTGGCATTCTGTGTCATGAAGGGTTGGGTCACCAGCGCTTCACAAACTGGGATCAGTGGGAGGCTTTTGTAAAAAAGAATCCTGCGGCCAAGGACCTGCTGAATGTCATTGAAGACCCTAGGATCGAGAAGTTGTCCTGGATGACTTATGCTGGTGTCCGTCGCATGCTGCAGGAAGCTATGGACTTGCTGTTCGAGACCAAGATGCAATTACCCCCTCCTGGTGATCCCGCTGGCCAGATCTTGTGCAACGGATTGATCCATGTTCTGCGTGGAGAATATCTTGAGCAAAATCTTGATCCCAAAGGTGGTAGAAAAGTCTTGGCTGATACGTTTGGCCAGAAACTGGCTGACGAGATCATTGAATTGGCTTTGAAGGGGTGTTCTGCTCCTGATACCGAAACCGCTGGCAAGTATGCCTTGGACATCTTCAAATTACTGAAGATGAAAGCTGAAGAACAACCTCAAGACCAGCAACAAGGTCAAGATGGAAGTCAAGGCAAGAGCGGCGATCAAGGTCAAGGTCAAGGTCAAGGTCAAGGTCAAGGTCAAGGTCAAGGTCAAGGTCAAGGTCAAGGTCAAGGTCAAGGTCAAGGTCAAGCCCCCGGGAAACCCCAGGGCAAAGACAAATGTCAAGACAAGGCTCAAGGTGCCGGCAAGGGTAAGGATCAAGGTTCTGCTGCTGATGCCAAGAAACAAACTCAAAAAGCCGCAGAAGCTTTGCAGCAACTGAGTGATGGCTCTGTTGTGCAGACAGACCTTGGTAATGTCATTGACGAAGTTGTCAATGAAGCGCCAAAAGCCCCGACGTATGGCAGTGGCTCTACCCCGTTCTTCGGCAAGATCCCTCATTGCGACCCCAAAGGTCCTGTCAGGGAGCCTGGTGCTGATGCTTTGTCAGCAGGCCGTCGTATGGGTGTGAAACTTGAGCAGTTGTTGACAGCTCGAGTGTTCGAAGATGACCGCTTGGCTTACTCTGGTCATCTGGACGGAAATCAGGTCTCCCGCGTAAGACTTTTAGATACTCAGGTTTTTCTTGAAGAAGAGGATGAGTGCGAAGGGGTTGATGTTGCAGTAATGCATTTACTTGACGCTTCATCTTCGATGAACGAGAGGCTTGGTGCAAGCGGTGAGAGCCGTGCTGATGTGTGTTTCAATGTGGCTTACGCCGCAACGTCAGCAATGTCTAAATTCCAATCAAATGGAGTCAATATCGCTATCTGGTCTTATGGTAGCGTTCTGACAAAGATGGTCGATTTCGGAAGATGGACTGGCCAGAAGAAACGTTTCCAGCAGTATCTGGCAGCCGGCGGCACTGCGGCATTCCCAGCAGCAGTGGATGCGATCAGCGAGCTTGCAAGGCAAAAACAGCCGCGTAAGCATTTGATCATCTACTCTGATGGTGATCTAGGCGGAGAAAAAACTGATGAATATCTCAGTGAAGCCCAGAAGGCCGGTATCGAAGTGTCGATTATTTTTATCGGCTCAAAAAATATCAAGCCTGAAGCTGTGTCGGCAAAACTGAAAGACCGGGTGTATATCGTTCACGACACGCCTAGCGTAGTCAGTGCGATGTTCGAGTGTCTGAAGCCGCGTCAACTGTAATTGCAATACAAACCGTCACCTTCTGGTGGCGGTTTTTTATTGCATCCAATCCCGCATCCTCTCCTTGAACCATTTCGGTTTTCCAAAGGAGGAAAAAATGACTGAAAAATTTTCGCTTCTATTTTGCCCTCATGGGGCGATCATGAAGCAAGTTGTTGGCGATAAAACCATCATTGGCTATTTGTCCAACGATAGTGATTTTACCGACAACTGCGAGCGTGAATGGGCGGTATATGCGGCCAGGAAAAGCTCGCCAACCTCGGATCTGAATAAGTTTCGAGAGGCATTAGGACTCGGAGAGGATTATCAAAGGAACCGTTCTTTGATACCTAATAAATGGGCGGTTCAGTTGGACGTTTTTGTCCACGGCACAACTGTCTACTCAATCTCTGGAGAAGGACCTCAATGCCAGTTCGATACAGCCAGTGGTGCAGCAGTATGGGTTCCCGATGAATCACTTTCTCTTCATCTTGAATCCATGAACGATGGTTATGGGTCAACCCTGACCGAACTTCATCAGATATGCAGAAACTGCTTGCCTGAGTACAACTCGCTGGTAAATGGCGAAGTGTATGGGGTTTGCGTTGAAGTCTTTGATGCAAAAAAAGAGCGTATCTCCGACACATCTTGCTGGGGATTTATCGGCGAAGAATCTGCGTCGAGCGTATTGGCATCCGAATATCTGGAGCCAATTTTGAATAACTATAAGGAGGTTTTGAATGGTAGGACTATTTGAAAAAGCAAGAAAGGCGAACCTGCCAAAGATCGTTACTGGAACAGTCCAGTTAAACGAAAAGGGAACGGAAGGAACTTGTTCGTCATGTCCGACATGCAGATCCAGTTTCCGTCTTTTCATCAAGGCTAGTTTGTGGCGTTACAAATGCGACGCATGTGGTAAATCTGGGGACGCAATCGATTACATCTCTGTCGATTCCGGTTTGCCATCCAAGGATGCGGCTCTCAAGATTCTGGAGATGCAGCCAGAACTTTCGTGGGCAAAAGCAAAGATCGTTGATAAAGAAGTTCAACGCAAAGCTCTTCACGAGGTTTGCCGTCGCATCTTCGTCAACGGCCATACTTCTGTAAAAGAAGTGCTTGATTGGGGCTTCGAGAAGTTCGGTCTTAAGCGTGAGGATTTTACCAATCTCGCACTTGATGGGCGACTCAAGATGCTTCCGTTCGGTATGATGGAGGCTATGAACAAGCTCCAGGAATGGGGTGTTGAACAGCCTCTAATGGCTCAAGCCGGTTTGTGGAAAGACGGTAAGCGTTGTCCTGCTATTGCTTTTCGGCAGATCATGCTTCCATCCCGAGATCGGCGTGCTGTTGAGTTCATTTCGATCGATGAGAGTTCCCATCAGCTGGCTTATGGCGACTTCACATCTCCGATCGTTATGTGCGACAACCAGTTCAACCCTGAAGTATTTTTGGTTGATAACGGAATCGATGGACTGAAGTTTATCGGCGAAGGTCACATCAACACAGTTTGGAATGCACCAAGCGGAAGTTGGCGACAATCTTGGTTTTGGGAGCAATTCCAGGCCAATCCAAAGACTGTTTTCAATTTATCCAGATTGCCGAAAGCCACTGCAGCAGAATGCGCTGCCAAGCTTCAAGCTAAGCAAATCCCGTTCAAGTAGTTATGGCTGGTAAGGAGAAAAGATGAGCATCAGAGTTGTAAATTTAAGAGGCGACTCTCCTTGCCAGGCTGAGCCTGACGAGATTGTCGTCGTTGTAAACAGAACCACACCGCTGGGCAATCCTTTTTATATGAAGGAGCACAGCATGAAAGAACGTGAAAAGGTCATTCAGCAGTATCGAATGCACTTAAATAAGGAGATCATCAAAGGCGGCGAAGTCCAAAAAGAATTGAACAAGATCGTTGATCTTTTGGACGCAGGCAAGAAGGTTGCTTTGGCTTGCAGCTGCGCGCCTTTGCCTTGCCACGGTGATATTATTAAAAGTGCTGTTGAGTATATTCTTCTGCAGAGATTCAGAATCCGCTCCAGATTCCATAAGGACGGATCACTTCCTCAGCGAGAGAGTACGATATTCGTATTCGGCTCAAATTTGCGCGGTCGGCACGGAAAAGGTGCAGCGTTGACTGCCGCTCAGAAGTTTGGTGCGATTGAAGGTCAGGCTGATGGCTTGATGGGTCGTTCTTTTGGCATCCCGACAAAGGATGAGTTTATCCAGTCAATTCCTTTTGGTTTTCTGGATCTGTATGTCGGAGCTTTTTGTGCTTATGCAAAATTAAATCCTGACAAGAACTTCTTCGTGACCCGGGTTGGTTGCGGACTAGCGGGAAATCCAGACAAGGATGTGGCAAAGCTGATCCGAAGGATTGCAACTGATATGCAGTATGACCTGAAGAACTGCTCTTTCGCAGAAGAATGGAAGACATTCATGACCGAGTAACAGAAGTGCACGCCTGCTGGTGTGCACTTTTTTTATTTATTTTTTATAAAGTCGTGCAAAAAGGATTTTTATCACCTCTGTTTTCACATCCTCTTTATAGAAAATTCCGAGTCATCATGCCGAGCTGGACGGGTGATGACTTTTGTACGCGCTGCAGGCTGCTTATGCGCCTTAGCTGCGACAACGAACGAGTGGCGTTTACCACTCTCCAGAGGCTGCCCCTATGGCGCCCTCTCGTTGGTCTCTTAGAGTAATTCGAGACCCCTGCTTGACTAGCGGAGTAAGGACTGTCTTGGTCCTTGAGCGTAAGATCTGATTTGCATTGCAATCAGATTGGAAGCGAGTTTCGGTCTCTTCGAGCCCGAGTTATCTTTATCATATGGATATTGATACGAAACTGGTAGATGCCAGCAGATGCCTTTCAAGCATCAGCACGTAGGGATTGCGCCCTTCATCTCCGGCCACAGCGAGGCTTAATTCGTTAGAGCTTCATGCTCGCATCGCCCAGATGACTTCCAAGTTATCTGGGTTTTGTTTTACCTGCGATTTGAGTTACCAGTCGATCGCGGCTTTTTCTGGCGACGGGATTGGTGTAGTGATGTTTGGCAGTCTGCTGATCGTAATGACTTCTCCGGTCAGTAGTTTTTTGAGTCTTGTAACGCGCTTTGTGGTCTTATCGTTCTTTACAGCCTTGCGAACAGCCGACTCCTGCCCGACAAGCACAACAAGCCTTTTTGCTCTGGTGATGCCTGTGTACAGAAGATTTCTGGCCAACATCATGTAATGCTGATTCAGCATAGGAATGACGACAGCATCGAACTGAGATCCTTGAGATTTGTGAATCGTCATTGCATAGGCAAGGACCAGCTCGTCCAACTCATTGAACTCGTAATCCACATCCAGATCTTCAAATCGCACTACAAGTTTTTTCTCTTCAATATCCACGGACTTGATCACGCCGGTATCGCCGTTGAATACAAGCTTGTCGTAGTTGTTCACTACTTGCATGACGCGATCGCCAATGCCGTATTTGACTCCCATCCTTTCCGCATAAGGCGCTTGAGGCGGGTTTACAGCATGCTGCACCATTTGATTCAAGTTTACAGTTCCTGCAATACCGCCATTCATTGGGCATAGGACCTGGATGTCTGTTTTAGGATTGAACCCGTATTTTGCTGGCAGCCTGCGTTTTACAAGATCAGCAACGACTGATGCGGTGTATTTTGCGTACTCCTCCGGCTCGATAGGCATGTTTGGATCGTCATTCCCGGTCGCATCCCTGATCATTTGATCACTTACCTGGATAAAGAAGAAGTCGCTATCACGATCCCCTTTTATTGGCATTTCGCCATTATTAACCAAGTGAGCGTTCTGGATAATCTTGCTGCCAGCTGCTTGCCTGAATATCTTTGTCAGTCTGACTGTTGGTACGATTCCAGATTCAATGATATCCCCAAGGATGCTTCCAGGGCCAACCGATGGGAGTTGGTCGATATCCCCAACGAGAACTAGGCATCCGCCTTGTGGCATGCCATCCAGCACTGCAAACTTCAAAGGCACGTCCATCATGGAAGATTCATCTACTACCAGCACGTCGGTAGAAAGTCCGGCATCAGAAGTATCGTTACCCTGACCGAGCTTGAACAGGCGATGCAGGGTTGACGCATCAACACCTGTTGACTCTTTCATTCGCCTGGCTGCCTTCCCTGTTGGAGCTGCAAGCACAAACTTGATCTTCAAGAGGCGGTATGCAGCAAGGATGCACTTGAGCACGGATGTTTTGCCCGTACCAGGACCGCCTGTTAGCACCATAACGCGACTTGTAAGGGCCGTCTTGACCGCGGCGCGTTGTTGCTCCGCCAATTCGATCCCGGCGTCTTTTGCTGCCTGATCGATGATCGACTCAAGCTTTTCATCGGATGGGATAGTCCATGGTACTGGACGTTTTGCCATATTTGCAAGTTTCGTCGCAATTACAGCTTCGTAATCATGGAGCTTGGCGAGATAGATAAAATCGCCATCCACTTCTTTGACATGCTTGATCTTTGGGCGATCACTTACAGCAAGCTCCATCTTCACAGCTTCTTGAACTAACCCTGTTGTGATATCCAGCGTGGATGAAGTGAGGTTCACCAACTCACTGAACACCATACCGCAATGGCCTTTGGATTTATTCTCATCCAGAACATAACCAACTGCGGCGCGTGCGCGTTGCATTGATTCTCTCGGCACGCCGAGATTCATTGCGATCTTGTCGGCATTTTTGAAGCCAATACCCCTTACATCAGCAGTGAGCTGATATGGGTTCTCTGTGATCTTCTCGACCGCCTCTTTGCCGTATGTTTTATATATGCGCCATGCTTGGCCAGTGGGGACGTTATTAGAATGCAAAAATAACATGATCCGATTGACGATCTGATTCTCTGCCCAACCGGTTTTGATGTTCTCGATTTTTTTTGCGCCGACACCTTTGATCTCGGACATCCTATCTGGAGCGTCGTTAAGAATATCAATCGTTTCCGTTCCGAACTTGTCGACGATCTTCGCGGCCATCCCGGCGCCAACGCCCTTGATAATTCCGCAGGATAGATAAGAAATTAGACCTTCTCGTGTGACCGGCAAAGAGGCAGTCACTGACTGAGCTTTAAATTGGCGACCCCACTTTGAGTTTGCCCATATACCTGTTGCAACAATTTTTTGCCCCGGCTTTGCATCGCTGGTTGCTTGAACCTTGACTGATTTTTCTGGATCGTCTTCAAAATATCCTGAAAATACGGAATACCCACTTTCCTCATCCCGGAAAGTGATTGAACTAACGATCACCGAAATAGTTTCAACTGTCATCAAGGTCCTAAATTAATGCCGGTTATTAGCCGGCCGATCAAAGCTAAGATAATTTCTGCCTGTCGCTCTTGTTTGGTTATCGCATCTTATGAGGGACGATTTATCACATTTACCCCGGAGCTGTATCGTTCGGCGAGACTCCGGATGTGCACCAAACCTATCTAGCCAGAGATCAGCCTGGCCTTACTGGAGGAATACCCTCACTCGCCTTCGCAGACTCTAACGAGTCACCCGAATATTTCTTCGTGCCCAATTTCCTTTGCTCGTCGATCAAGAAGAAATGATATGACTACTTCAAGATAGTCATCCAGATTCCTTACGACAGCAACGCACCAATTATTTTTAAAAGCCTGTTGCAGCCACTCTTTTTGAGTATCCGTTAGCTTCCCGTCAGGGGCTTTCATCTCAATAGCCAAACCTTTATATTGAATAGTCTCAAATGGAAGCACGAAGTCTGGAACCCCAGGCTTTACGCCCATAGCCTTCAATATTCCGCCTTCAGCTTTAGATCTTCCACCCCCGTTTGGGCAATGAAACATCCATCTCAAGAGCGGGTACTTCTTTTCATTAAGGCTATTCCATGAATGACAGCCGATTTGAAGTTGTTGCTCTTCGTCATTTTTCTTTTTTTTGGCAGAGCCGTTTCTTTTTACGACTCTTACCCCAGGAAACCTTGCTTCGCCATTTGCGATAGCATCTTTGATTTCATGCTGAAGCATATTCAACCTTCATCTTTGATGAGCCTTCCTCGTTCCAGTACCAGTTCATCAGGAATTGCCATTCAGCTTTCGTGGCGTACCGCTCCTCGGGAATATCCAATAAGTATCGATCTACTTTTTCAGACATCCCGGCAAGCTCCCAAAGCTGAGTAATCTGAAAATCTTCTGCTTTGCTATACAGCTTAATTTGCTCATCCAGCTTAATTCTTCGTAAAGACAGAGTTCCTATGCCGCCAAAAGCGATTGCAAGAGCAAGAAACGCCCACGAAGCAAGACTTGCCGCAACACTTGCAATAATTACCGCCGAAACAAGCAATTTGTTCTTGCGACGCTGTTGAATTTTGGATATCTCCATTTCAATCCTGTTAAGACTGGGAGGTGCTGAGTTGATGTCAAACATGCGGTCATATCCTTTGTAATTAAATTATATTATTGCATTTATTCATAAAATAGTAAATGAATTTGGAAAGTGAGTGATGTAGTAAGCCATTCCGGACATAAGTGCGACTGAAAATATGACTTCACGAAAACCTCCTGTCGGAAACAAATTTACCGACAACATTCGTTTTTTTGAAAATGGATATAGCGGAACTCCCATCGGAGTCATCGCGTCGGCTACAAGATGAGTGATTGCGCCTATCCCGATCCACGCCAGTATCGGGGAGTAAGCGGCTCCAGCAAAAGCAAGCGCAACGTACCACCCAAGCCAATGGCTACTGCCTCTATGGCTTTTCTTCCATCTATTCATCCCGGAATTAAAAAAGAACGCACCTTCTTGCGGCGGCTTTCCTTCAACTACATCCGGAAGTGTGGAGCCAAGATAGGAAAGTGCGACAGCGACAATCCCTGCGTCAAAAACAATCGCTGTGCTCGCGCCTATCAACCTATGCGTATGCCATTTCATTTATTTCGCCAATTCAAAAATTATCATTAAGTTTTTTTTCTATCAAATTCAACGATATGAAAATCGTTTACAAGTAAGCGCAAATATATGTAAAATGTTACCATTATTTCATTATCAAGACGTGCAAAAAATGGTTTCAATGTCTTTTACGCAATACAGAAAGCTAAGGCCAGGCGGGCCGGCTGATGCGATTGCTGCATCAAGTTTGTTTGGAGCGGCAATGCTTGCGACTCCTACTATTGGCGCAACGATCGGACAGCCGGCAATAGCTGCGGCGCTGGGCTTATCGGCCGGAGGGGCTGCTTGGGCCGCTTATAGATGGATCGAGGCGACGAAGAATAAGCATATCTTTGATGCCAAGTTCTACATCAATTCCGCTGAGCCGCCCTTCCCTTATAACGGTGAACGCAGATCTGATGGCGTGTTGCTTGGATATTGCGTAGACAACGGTAAACCGCTGTTTGTGACCTATGAGGAATTGATGCGGCACGTATTCATCCTTGGTCAGTCCGGTGTTGGTAAAACAGTTCTGGGTGAATTCATCATGGCGCAACACATCATGAATGGCGGTGGCCTCATGATGATCGACGGCAAGATGGATAGTAAGAATCTTGAGGCGATATACCGCTATTGCAAATGGGCTGGACGAGAAGATGACCTTTATGTCATCAATCCTGGCGATCCGGACATGAGCAATACATACAACCCGATTCTGACTGGCGATCCTGACGAAGTTTCTGCGCGAAACCTGCTACTGATTCCATCCACAGAGAACTCGCCTGGCGCTGACCACTTTAAACAAGAGGCTAACCAAGGTATTACCACGCTTGTGGCGGCTTTGCAAAAAGCCGGCATGGCTTACACCTTCATTGATATTTCGATACTGCTGATGAGCTCAAAAGCTCTTATGCATCTTGAGTCAATCGTTCCTGACTCTGAAGAAAAAACGAACTATTCGATCTTCCTGGATAAATTCCGCCAGGTTGATAAAGAAGGCAACTCCACGATTGACACCAAGCGTTTGAAAGAGACTTTCGGTGGCATTGGCGGTCGAATGTTTACTTTCGGAACTGGGAAGTTTGGAAAGGTCACCAACCACACTTCACCAGACATCTCGCTGTTCGATGGAATGATTCAGAAAAAGATCATCTACATCGCGCTGCCAACCATGGGTAAAGATACGGCTGCACAAAACTTTGGCCGGATGGCTGTTGGCGACCTTCGTACAGCTATTTCATGGATGCAGGCATTGCCTGACGACCAAAAGCCTTGGCCGCCATTTTACGGCTTCTTCGACGAGGCCGGTTCATACGTGAATAACTCGTGGAGTCGAATGTTTGAGCAGGCCCGTTCTGCACGAGTAATTCTTAACCCTGCCGTACAAACACTCGCTAACTTTGATGCCATTTCGCCTGAACTGCAGGAGATGGTTATCGGAAATACGCTGACAAAAGTATTTTTCAAAGTTGGTACGCAAGACTCGGCAGAGCGTGTTGGTGACTTGATTGGTCTTGAAGAGCGGCCTGTGATTGGCCTTTCCGATTCGTCTGGTTCTGGCGCATCTGCCGTATCCAACGATATGTCATTCAGCAGCGGATTATCCGATAGCGCAAGCATTGGTTTTTCAGAGCGTTCATCAGAGGAATACAAAGTTTCACCAGACCAGCTTAAAGCACTTGGTCGAGGTGAAGCTATTGTCACTTACGGCGGTTCAGAAGTATTTCACATAAAGATCCCGCTTTTATCAACCACAGAAGAATTGAATGAAGAACTTGGCCCAGTGCGTTTGAACAAGCATCGTCGTAAATGGGTTCGTTCTATCGATCTGTTTAAAAAAGCAGACCAATTCATTTCAGCAGGAAAGAAAAGATGATCACTCAATCACCCTTGGATGTTGCGCCAGAAGACTTTTCTCTTGAAGATCTGTTTGATAGTGGATTTTTTGGCTCGTCAGGAAGTGCTGCGTTATTTGTTGATGAAGAGATGGGCGCACCTCCAGAATTGGTAAGTGCTGGGCACTCGGGGCGGTCTGATGGTCGCGGCGTAACTGAGGATGATTTTGAAGAAGATGAAGAGTCTGAAGCGTTTCTGCGAGTCAAGAAAAGCATAAGAACTGCTTGTAACATCAACACAAAAGGGCCGGCAAGAAAACGGGCGATTGAATGGATATTCATCCCCAACAAAGAGGATAAGGACGGGTTGACATTTGAACTTTGTTGCAACGCATTGCAAAGTCGTGGCGACCTTCTGCGAGTAAGGCTTCAACACCAATTATTTGACAGCCACATCATCATAGAGCCTTTGCCGTTTGCGGCTTTTGGAATTCCGCAAATGATGCGTAGCGAGATCGAATACTTGTGCAAGCCTGGAAGTCTTCGTGTCGCTGCCGTGTTATGGGAAAACCCTGGTATTCGACTCGACGCTCTTGTTAGCCGACTAGACATGTCGCCATCCGATATCGAGCCGATCATCTTGTCTCTTGAAAAATTCGGGTACGCCGGATTTTGGCTTGGCCATGGATGGTTCATTGGTAAAAATCCATTGATCATGCCTCGTTCCGAGCGTTTGACGTTCAAGTGGTCCGGAGTTGTGCTGTGAGAGATATTGGCATCATAAAAGGCGTTGCTATCGTCTTTTTGTTTTGGTGGTCTGTCATTTACATCTCTGTGAATGGAGTGTCCGCTGTGTATCTGGCTATTTTTGATTTTATTGAGAGCATCCAGATTGTCATTATTGGCGCTCTTGTTGGCGTCTCCTCTGTGCTTGCTTACGAGTGGCTCAATGAGATGTCAATCAAGTCCCTTCATCCTTCGTCGGTGCTTCGAGGAATGAAGGTTACTATCGGAAAATTTCCGACCGGCAGCGTCCCTCCTCCGGGTGGAAAAAAAACTGGAAATATTTTCCTTAACCATAAGCTCAATGAATGGTTTGCTGACTACGAAAAAAAATATCCTTTGCATGCAGAGTTATTTCGCTCGGTGGCTGGAATATTGCATCATTACCATAAATTGCCGGCATCACCGATCCCTGGTGGGCACGGCAATTTAACGCTTATTCAGCATTCTGAAAATGTCCTTCTTGAGATGTTAGCGAGATCCTCGTCCTGGAAGTATATTGGTCATGTTGGAAAGTCTGGGAAGGTGCTTGTCCAGCCAATTGATGGCACTTGGCAATACGAAAAGGAGCTTATGAACTCTCCTATCTTGCCCCTTATAGCCTATGCCCACGACATTGGAAAAGTTGAGTGCTACGTCCCTCATAAAAAGCATGTGAAGGAGGTTAGAAAAGGCCACGATATGGTTGGCAAGCAGATAATCATTCGATTGGATGAGTATTGGAATTTGCCCCCCAAAGATCGCGAGATTATTTCTATGTCGATGTGCTACTACCATCATATAGGCTCGCTTCCGCTTTGGTGCGACGACAGTATTAGAGCAGCCACTGAATTGCTGATTTTTGTTGACATGGAAACTGGTCGCAAAGAAGGCGGTGCAATGACGGATTATGAGGAATACACATCTAACGATCCAAATGCGGAATTTAGTTCTCTAGCAGCCTCCATGTCAGATGATGATATTGGTGAGGCGATGTCTAACATCAAGGACAGCGTAAGCAAGCTCAATGACATAACGGAGATCCCGATTGATGATGCCGAGGTTGAGCCAGTTCGTAATGAAGCTCCTGTGCAGCCGGTTGCGGCACCCGTAAAGCTTAATAAGCCGGCTCCATTAGGAACGAATCATGACGCACAAGTCGAATGGATGTTTGAGGTGTTTTGCAACATCATATCTGAGACCGGCAGAATCAACGGCAAAGATCCAAAACGTATTGGATTCAAGAAGAACGGCAAAATATATCTGAATGACGCCGACTGGCGAAATGCTGCCGCAAAAGAGCTTGGCAATGAAGATGTTGCCAAGATTGAGAATGGGCAGATCAACACCGCTACCTACCTTGTTCTTGAGGCGCTTAAAAAGCGTGGAAAGTTGTATTGTATTCACGAAGGATATGAGTACAGCACAAAGCGAGCTTTGTTCAAAATTCAATCTTTCCTTCCTGTAAGGTCAAAAAAAGCGCTTTTGGCTGGCACAAAGGGAGATCCGGGTACGCTCTGGTCTCATGCGATGGTATTCAATGCTGACGCTATCCCTTCTTTGAACGGTATCGCTGATACGGATGGTGAATTTGAAATTATGCAAGCTTCGTGGGGGCCTAGTTCTGCCTTGAATAAAGCCAACGGCCCCAAGGTGGTCGCGAGTGCTTCTGACGAGCCGGAGAAGGCTCCTGTTGTTGACTCATCGGTGGATGGCTCTGATTCTGATGGCGATTCAATAGACGAGAATGTTTCGTATCCAGAGCCTAAAAGTAAAGCTCAAGAAGTGTTTGCAAATCTAAGAAAACAACATTTGCAGAAAGGGGTGTCGGACATCCCGTTTTCAATAGAAACACATAAGGACAAAGTTTTGCAGGTTGTTCGGTTGGATCTTTTGTCAACTATGCATCCAGAAATTGATTGGACAATGGAAGTTGGGTTTGTACATGGTAAAGATAAAAATAAAAACAGGGTTTGTTGCCTGGTAATCGAAGAAGGAGTGAGAGATGTTTAAAGAACTTGAAAAGCTTTCAGTCGAAGATGTATCAATGAGTATTGGGGTGGATGCAATATTCACGACTGCATCAAATATGGATGTCGTTCCAACCGAAGAAAATATCATCGAGATTACAAAAGTTGCGATACAAGAATCCGGAACTCCGAGTCACGATATTGTTCTGGCGATCATTTCTTCTCATAAGGATGTCTCCAAAAATAAGGAGCTTAAAAAATTGATCGATGATCTCTGGAGGCTTCTGTAATGAACGCATTTGAGCAAACAGCAAGGTCTGCTGCAATAGAATTCAGATCCGGCCGCTGTACGATCGATCTGCTGGCAAAGGCTGTTTTCCCGCTGATAAAAAAGATTTCCGCTGCAGCCGCCTACAAATTAAGAATGGATGTTGCGGATGATCTCGCAACGTCCGTTTGGATCTTGTTCCAGACAAAAGGCATCAAGCAGTGGAATGAGGAAAAGTCCATAGGCGCTTACCTTTCTTCGATCACAAGGAACGAAGCTCGTGCGTTATGGAATGAACAAAATCAGTTTGCCGCTCCTACTTTCAATAGCGAAGGTGACGAGATCGATACAGTCGAGGAAGTTATTGAAAGCGCAAGCATGGATGAGCAGCGCAGCTTGACTGATGTTGTTGGCAAAAACATCGCAATAGGTGCAATTAAAGAGAAATTGCATTATGCTAATAAGAGCAAGCCTGAAGGAAGCGAAGGCATTACTAAGGAGTCTGAAATGAAATCTACAAGCACAACCATGGGCGGCACTTCGATGCAGCCATTTGAAGCGGTCGCCGGCCCAAAGATGCCAAAGAAAAAGAATGAGGCAAAAAAGACTTACAGCCTCAATAAAGACCAGCAAGAGCTGACTGAAATCTACCAAAAGCTTCGTGACGACAACGACATGACGCAAGGTACTTTTGCAACCAATCTCGGCATTGGCAGTGCGCGACTTGCCAGCTACTTATACGGCAGGACTTCAGGCGTGCCTGAAGAGATCATGGATGCTGCAAGGAAGTTGTTTAACAGCCCGGATCATGTCAAAAACAGATTCGACGGAAAGAGCATGACCTCAATCATTCGTTCCTGGGCAAAGAAACTTGGCGTCAAAGAAGATGACGATTCAAGGATCGCCGCTCTCATTGGAATCAACGTTTCGACGGTTTGCCGTTGGCGCAACAATGAAGCCAGGCCAAGCAATATTGAGTTGATCCGTTACGATGAGATAGTGGGCATTACAGCTGAGAAGCTTAAAAAAGCTGAGCAAGCAATTTAGGTCTGGCATCAAATAGCCAAGTCAGAATACGGCGATTGAGTCACAAAAAAAACGACCTGACGGTCGTTTTTTTTGGTCAAAATAATGTCGGATGAAACACTATTTTATCTGGCGTTATTTTTGCAAACCCTAATTTTTGAATGACATTCATGCCAAGCAATGGTGTTTTTAGCCCATCCATAACGGCCACATCAATATTCTGAAGAACATATGTCCCAACTTTGATTTTGGCCCCCTTAACCACGCACCCATGTGACTCCCCGCTTGCTGTTTGAAACATTCTTTCTTCGCAGGTCGTGCCAGATAAAGTTTTTTTCGCAAGGTCTACAGGTATTGATGTAAGACTTGCGCCGCTATCAACCAAAAAAACCATCTCTACATCATTCACTGACCCATTCAATCTATATCCAAATCCATCATTGATGTAATTTGCTTCTATGTGACTTGGAACCGGTTCTTTTTGCGTTTTGATGTATGTGGCAGCATCTCCGCACGAATTTTCTTTTGCGTATGTTGTTTTGCCATCAATAGTGCATTTGAAAACTCCTGCACTGGAATTCGCGGCATAAAGAGTCAGCACCCAGGCTGATATTGTCAGGATATTTTTCATGGAGTTTTGATAAAAGAATACCCGCAAGAGTATAACATTCTTGCGGGTATGGGTGCCACTAGATGACCGATTAGTCGAGCGTCAAACCGGTGCCGCCATCATCGCTTTTTTCTTTGCTCGTCATCTCGCGAACCTTGCGTTGCGCTTCTGCTGTCGAGATACGAGCTTGACGATCAGCCAGGATGCGCTCGCGCATAGCCGGCCACCATTCTGGCGTGAACGGCAGGTCGACCTTGAGATCGGCCATACGGAACTGCCAGCAACGAATGTGCATGCCGCCTTCGATGATGCTGCCGTCATCGTTCGGGAACACTTTGTAGCGGGCTTGGCCCAAGATCCAAATAGGCATGCCAACGTGCAGAGATGCCATATGAGCCTTGTAGTGCTGGCCAACGATCCAGATAGGAATCGACTTCGACTGGTCTTCATGCTGACGCAGGAACACGATACCGTGCGCGGCGCGATGCTCGGTTGCCGGCACAACAACCATGCCGTCAACGATACCCACCATGATCACGATATTGTTGTTGCCGCCGTTGTTGGTATTCGGACGATAACCGGTTGCTTCTGCGATATCCGCCAGGATGCGCATATTGCGTTCTTCTGTGCTGGCAACTTCGTCCACATGTTCTTTCAACCAGCCACGCAACTTGCCGTCGGACATGAATGGCCTGAAGGCGGATTCCTTTTTCGTGCCAGTTTCGGAAATAGCCCCCGGCTCTTCGCCGTCGGTTGTCTCGGCAACGCGTTTGTCAGAGATCGCCGTAGCGAAGCTCGAACCATACCACGCAGCCAAGGTGGGCATAGCCATGGTGGTCGGACGATCGATACGGATCGCGCGAGCTTCGCAGTACGCCTTCCCGTTATCGTCGCGCTTGCCAAAAATGTGACACTCGACCGTTAATGGCACATGCAGCCGAACATTGTCTGTCGGGCGGAAGTGGATCGGCACGGCCAGCGCCTCATTGTCGGACATCATCAAGCGCATGATCTTCTTTTCTTTGTCGACATGGGAAACGAAGCCGGTCAGGGTTGCCCGGTTGCGGAAGCCGTTTACACGGCGTTCGTCATCGGAAATACGGAAAGCACTCATCTTCACACTCCTTTAATTATGGTGATACACTATAAAACACAAAAACAACTACATTTGCATCAATTGCTAATTTACTACCAACTACTATTTAAGGAGAAATCATGAAGTCCAAAAAAACTGAATCTCAAGACAACCAGTTGATTGCTCATCTCTGGAACAAGATGTCTCAAATGAACGAGACCCCTAGAGAGTTGGCGAGCAATTTAAAAATCAGTTACGTTTACTTCATGGCTCTCTCCCGTGGTGAGCGAGAAGTTGAGCGAGCTGATCGAAAAGTATTCGTCGAAGCAGCTCGTTATCTCGACATCCCCGTTGCTCAAGCATTCCTCCTTGGAGGTGCGCTTATTCCATCCGACTTCATGGTCGAAAATTCTGTTGATGCCCGCATCGACAGGAACTTTGAGATGATGCGTTCCGCTCCTGCGTGGTGCGGCTTTGTTCCTTCAGCCAAAACTCTCAAAAACACTCCTGAAGATGTCAAAATTCTAGTAGGGCTTTTGTACGAGCGTCTGTCGCAGACGGAGAGCTCTTCTGTTTTGGTTGACTCTGCGTCCTAGTCGTTTTTTTAACGGCCGGTTTCGCAGTAGGGCCCTTTGTTTTTCCTCTCGAAGTCTTCACGGTCTTATCTGCTGAGAGGATGATGCTTCCATTCAAGGAGACTATCTCCTTGAGGCGTGCGTCAATAAATATGCCGATGCGACTCATAAATTCATCAGGGTTGTACTCGCCGTTTTCAATCATTTTTAGCGCGTCTTCCCATGCGGCAGTCAAGCATGGATCCTTCAGTTGCGCAGGAAGATTCAATATCAGCGATCTTCCGAATGGCGTATCTTTCAAATGCTGCCCATCTTTTTTAACGTACCCTTGTTGCTGGATGCGCCCGACGATCGCACTTTGAGTTGCTACAGTGCCAATTCCTGAGTTAACTTTAAGGATTGCTTTCAGTTTTTCGTTCGTAACAAACTTCGCAACACTCCTCATGTCTTCTTCAAGCGTTGCTTCTGTGTAATATTCTGGGCTAGATGTTTTCTTATCAATAACCTTAACGGACTTGATCACTCCGCTAGTCTTATCCTTAATGCCTGGAACTGTCGTAGCTTTTCTCTGTTCTGCAGACAGCGCCAGCCAGGTTTTTGCCGGATTGGTTAAAGGGACTTCTCCTTTTGCCGAGAAAGTGAGCTTTTCTTCAATGATGCTCAATACTGTCTCGGTGTATTTGTAGACAGGCATCAATGACATCAAAAATCTGGTCGCAACAATAGCCCAAGCTGTCTCCATATCTTTACTGCCAAATCCTGAAGGCAGAACCGATGTAGGAACAATCGCGTGATGCGGCTCGACCTTGTTGTCGTATGTATAAATATAAGGCTTAGTCGCCAGCGACACGTCCTTTGCGTTGGCAAATTTACCAGTGGACAAAAGTCCTCGGCCAATAGGGATGCTGTCCGGCTCTTGTTCTTTCGGAAGCTTGTTTGATTCCGTTCTTGGATATGTTGTCAGTTTTGCTTCATACAATTTCTGCAGCACATCCAATGATTTTTGACTCCCCCATTTCATCGTCTTACTGGCGAGTTTTTTGAATTCAGGCAGACTGATCAATGGTGGCGGATTGACAGAACGCTCAACTGAAACGACATTCACTTGAACGGTTCGTCCTTTAATATCTGCCGCAATCTTTTCGGCAACCTTCTTATCCCAAATTCTCTTATCGGGATCGGTTGTTGAAAAAGTCAGTTTTACCAAATCTCGTCCAGATTCGACCTCGATCTCGAATTCATAAAAACTCTTCGAAACGAAATTTTCAATTTCCATGCAACGGTTTACGACCAGTGCGAGCGTTGGTGTTTGAACCCTGCCGATACTTGCGGCTTGATTTTGCGAGATCGACAATGTCACAGCTCTCGACATATTCATGCCAACAAGCCAATCTGCTCTTTGCCTGCAAAGTGCAGAAGCGTTCAAATTCCTGAACTTTTTGTTTTTATTGTCTTCCATGGATGCAAGCGCTTTTTTAGCGGAAGTCGCATCCAAAGCACCCAACCAAAGACGCTGTTGCGGCTTTTTCGAATATCCAAGGAAGTCAATGATCTCATCGACAATAAGCTGACCTTCCCTGTCCGGGTCTCCGGCATTGACGATTACATCAGCTTTGACAAGCAGATCTTTAAGTTTCATCAACTGCGCTTTAACGGCTTGCGTCGGCCTGAGCTTCCAGCTGGCTACTTTGATAGGCAGATGCTTGAGATCCCATTTTTTCCACTTTGCATCATATTCTTCAGGCGGCACTTGTTCGACGATATGCCCGAACGCCCATGACACCACATCGCCGTTACTCAGCTCGATGTGTGTATTGCCGTGCCTTTGCTTGCTCCCTGGAAGGGCATCAGCAATGGCACGACCTAAAGAAGGTTTCTCAGCAATAAACAGTTTCATCAATATTTACTGGCGATATCTTCGACGATGGCCGCGGTATTTTGAACAACCAGTTCATCGCTCAGCCCGTTGTTATTACGAGGCTCGTCTATATAAGTGAAAGCAGAAGACGGCTGCTGAGGTGCGGCGGCCGGCACTGGCCCTTTAGATTGAGGTGCCGCTTGCGGCTCCTCAACTTTCTTCCCAAGCGACAACTTCACTGCCCGGGACAAGATGTCGCGAATTCTTGCCGACCCTTTCCCCCAAGGCATCTTCCACACGAAGTCGGTCAACTCAGGGTAGTCGGCCGTCTTAATGACGATCGTTATCCTGATGGTGTCCGGTGGACTGTCTTTTCTGACCCAGGACATAATCTGCCCTTACACTGCTTCTACTTCGGTCGCTGCAGCTTTCTTTCCTTGGACGGCAAAGCCGCGACGACGCAGATCCGCTTCGCCAAAACGACGCATGCCTTCAGATACGGAGAAGCGAGGGTTTTCAGACAGCACCGAATGAGGCCACTTTTCAGTGAATTTCTCGATGACCAGTGGGGCACCGCCGCCAGCAACCAGAATGCCGTCCAAGCGGCGAACCTTGTCTTTCATCAGGCGATTCGATTCGTCTTCAACCAGCGTAACGATCTCGTTCACCGAATCTTCAACTTCCTTGCTCAGATCGACCACGCGGCCCATGTCTTTCATGCGCTTGGTGCGAAGCATTTCTTCCGCATCCATCAAAGAGCAGTCCACCCCGCGATCCGCCAAAGTGCGGTGCAAGCGTTGAGATGCGACGTGCACGCCCTTGCATGCGCCTTCCGCACCCTGGAAGAACTGGCCTTTATCGATGATCATGAAGTCGGTTGTGTAGTAACCAACTTCAATTACACCCCAGGCTTCATCGCGCAGCTTGTTGCCGCCGTCGATACCAAAGCCTTCCTGATCGAACACCATCGTATATAAAGGAGCGTGGGACTGAGGCATAACCAAGATGGTATCCACCTCGACCAACTTATTGACGATCGCTTTCAGGCGATCGCGATACTTGGATGCCAGATTGGTCGGCAAGCCCATGCACAGCACGGAATCTTTCATCACGACACCGGCATCTTCCAGCTTTTTGATTGCACCAGAGATGAGTGCGGTGTGTTCTGGGCGTTCGATCCAGTCATCAACCAGGCCGGAAACGACTTGACCTGCCGATTGAAACAGAGCGGTTTGCCCGAAGAAATAAGGCACACCACCAACATCAACGGTCTCGCGCGCAGCCTGTCTTGCGGTCTCGTCATCATTGATAGTGAAGGCCGGCCGAGCCACGGACGGGAAGATGATCTGCCTTACTTCCTTGCCCAAACGAAAACTCAACTTAACTGTTGAGTGACCAATATCCATTCCAATCGCATGCTTTGTACTCACGTCATCTCCTTATCGGTTGTTGTCCACTACTTCAAAAAACTGCAAAAAAATACAGATGCACGTATATGTAATGCAAAACGTTGCACTTGTCAATACTCTTTATGAATAATGTTGTACACAGTCAAATGTATAATGTGCAATTTATCAGTATGAATACAATTAAATCAATAAGATAAGACGGAAATATCAACAAAAAACACGAGATTTAGCCAAAAAATTGATCAAAAACATGTAATTTTGATGGAAATTTGCATCAATGTTTAAATTCTCAATATGAATTATTTATAAACAAACACTTACAAAAAACCAATTTAGTAGGATATTAGCATTAAATCGACCAAAAACGATTAAAAAATAGGCAAAAGATGATTAAAAAATAGGCTGAGCCGAGGTGTTTTTTGACCTTTATTTCGAGTGTTTTGGATACTGCTGGTATCCAAAAATCGATGTATTTTGAGTCCTAAAGCCGGGCTGAGATCGCCCATTTTTTGCTTAAAACCTCCTCCAAAAAACTATTGGAAAGGACTCAAATTTGATGTAGAAAACGACTCGGATATGCTGGATAACGGCGATCTGCTGTCATGGAAAAGCGCCTAAATTGATACCAAAAAATAGCAAAAATATAGGCTGTCGTGATACCAATGTTCGTGCTTTGGCCTCAATATTTGATTGCTTCCATGGCTGAGAAGTCGTTCAAAAGTGGTCAAAAAATAGACGATCTGCCCAGGTAAATCCGATCGATATATGACCAAAACAACGTCTTAATCGTGTCGTAATTAAGCCCAAAAAACCGTCCTTTCTGGTTTGAATTTTGAAGAATGAAGGGCGAAAAAACGCTCAAAAAGTGATAAAAATTTATGCTGACTTTGGCTGTTTGTCATCGCTTTCATGCCTCAAAAATCCATCTTGGTTGCCTGTTTTAAGGTGAATTTGACGCCAGTTTTTAGCCAAAAATCCGTCGGTTTTATCTCAAGAGACGTGTCGTTTGAGTTTAAAAGTTCACCATCAGACGACAGGCGACGAGATGAAAACAGGTGAATTTTGAGTGTTCCGGCCGTCTTGGAAGGATTAAAAACTGGAGCGGTTTGAGTGAAAAATGGCGTGTGGCAGTCGGTTCGACGGGCGTAAAAACCATCCTGTTTTTGGTATAAAAAGGTTGCCCGTCTCAGCCTTTGCTTTCGCAGCCGACGGTATTGATGTTTGGCAGGACGAAAGCTTTACAAGGAAGTGGAATTAATGCAGACTTTCTGCGTGTTCTGAATGCAACGACTGGTCGGACCTCTTCGCTTTAACCTTATTGGTGCAACAAGTCCCCCGAGGTTGTGTAAAAAATGATGATTGAAAACTCCCCTCTTCCCTTCTACCGACCGGCCCGATTGGGGTGATGATACCGACCTGCCATGTGGGTTTTTGATAGCAAAACTGGTAGGAGTCGATGTGAGAATGGAGGTGTTTTACCGACCGCCCGATTGGGGTGATTGAGTGAAAAAGGGGATGGAATGCGACCGGCCCACGGGGTGTTGAATAGACTCCCATTGACCGACCATCCCGTGTGGGTATTGATTGAGATAGATGGGGTGGATAGACCGACCTCCCCAGTTGGTTATGTGATGTGGAGTTAGGTGAGAGTCCGACCATCCCATGTGGGTAATTTTAGGAGATAAAAATGGTGGCAGAGAAGCGAGGGATTAAGCGGAAGAAGAAGGTCGTCATCAAGAGTCGATTTGAGTTGAAAGAGGGGCGTGACTACCGACCGGCCCAAGCTCAAGATGACGCTCGGATTTTGGAAGTAAGTGAGGTGGTTGGGAAGCTTGGTTTGATGCTGCGGGAGAATCTGGATACGATTATTGACATCGGCGATGTGTTGAACAAAAGTCAACCTCCGATGGAGGGGAAGATTGAAGTTCGGTATTGGAAGATCACTGGTCTGGTGAGCCCGGTTGTGGTGGTGTGGGGAATGGGGAAAGTTGAGCGGATCAAGGTTGAGGAAATCCGGTTGAGACAGAAGACCCGGGGGCCGTTCGAGAGGAACAAAGAAGAGACGGCTCACTTGCTCAAAGTCTTGGCGGAGCAGATGCGGTTCAGGGGTCAGCTGCTGAAGACGATTGGGAATCTGAAACAGACGGTGAAGGCATTTGAGAACAACGGTTATCGAGGACTGAATTCTTATCGACGGACGAAGGTGCTCGACGAGGTGGAACGGATGGTGGTCGAGAACAACCTGGCTGCGAATACCAAGGTGCTGGAGTGATACCTCCCCGCGAATGTTCCCCGTCGAGAATATACGAGCATCAATAAATACTTGCAGTATCCCAAGAATGCTGCCCGTCGAGAACTTACGTGGAATCAATAAATACTTGCAGTATCCCAAGAATGCCGCCCGTCGAGAACTTACTGGGAATCAATAAATGGTTGCGAGGAATGGATTCCCCTCCTCCTCCGTCACACCGACCACCCCGTGGGTCGTGTGCTGACTCCTCCTCCGTCACACCGACCGTCCCATTTTTTTTGTGATACGAGCGCCTAGTCATACCGACCAGCCCACGGGGGTAGTGTCACGACGAGTCTGGTCGCAATGAGCCTTCAGGGTGATCGGTAGAAGATCTTGGGTCTATCCACTGATCCGCGGGGTGGTCGGTGGAAGATCGGTTCAGTATCTTATCCCTCGGGGTGGTCGGTGGAAGATTCCAGGTTCAGTCGCTGACCCTCTGGGTGGTCGGTGGAAAGTCTCCCGGGATCGTGCTCGTATCCCAATGGCGGCGATAGCGGATCGGTTCAGTATCTCGTCCCCTCGGGGAGGTCGGTGGAAGGGAGCCTGGATTGATAGCAGATGGCCTGCGTCCCACCGACCGTCCCAAGATCGTTTCCTTATCCCACGGGGTGGTCGGTAGAAAGCACCACGGGGTGGTCGGTAGAAAGGAGCGTCCCACCGACCGTCCCGGGATCTTTCCTCGTCGAGAACTTACGGAGAGCCAATAAATGTTTGCAGGAAATGAATCCCTCCGTCCACCGACCACCCCGCGATCGTTCCCCTACCCCACGGGCAGCGGTAGAAAGAAAAGGCTCGGCCTTCGTCACACCGACCACCCCATGGATCTTCTACCTATCCCCAGAGTTTGATTGCAAGGATGGGCTCGATGTCGACCTACTCGGGATACGATACCGACCGGCCCACAGGGAAAGCAGTGAGTCGCGATCGTTTCTCCATAATAGAGAGGGGAAAGAGTCTGGTCGCGAGCCAGGATGTGCTACCGACCGTCCCGTTTGGGGTAAGAGTGCGGACCGGCTTGACTTCGTCACACCGACCACCCCGGGGGATAGTGTGCGGACCCCGCGATAGGCCGCAGTCGAGATTATACAAAACCAATAAATGGTTGCAGAGATTGCCGTCGTCGAGAACTTACGGGGAATCAATAAATGGTTGCAGGGAGCGAACCTGCTCTACGGATCACGCCTTGTCGCAAGGCTCCGCGTCGAGATCCTGGATTACGTGCGGTGCTACTGGCACCTTACCTCCCTTTATATGTGACCCGTCGAGATTTTTACATCACCAGCAAATGAGTGCGGTCGCGAGTATAGGAGGAATCAATAAATGGTTGCGGTATACTGCTAGACGAGGTAACAGCCTGTCGCGTGTGCTCCATGCAGATACCTCTTGGGAGCTTATCGCTTCCCTTAGGGAGGGGAAGCTCTTTGTCTCGACTACTGACCTACTCTGGATAAGTCAGTCTTCTCGGCTATAGGTGAAGCAGTCATCAAGACTTTGGTCGGGTATGGACGGTCTCACCTTATCGCTACGCTCTGCTGTGATCCCTTCCTACATGATACTGACCTTCGCATTTGGGATGCTCAGCCCTCTTATATGGGTATCCATAGTAACAAAACGTAATGCCTGCGGCGCTATACAGGTTTTGATCACACATATGGGTCTATCCATCTCCTCTGTGAGTGGGGTGTGTATCAGACCCTTATGGGATGTGTAGTGGACCTTTCGCATACAAAGAGGGAGATCTCCGTCCTTAATGAATCTTTGACCACGGAATCCGCTCAACATCTCCACGGTTTCCATTGCTCGCCTGCATACGGGGTTTGCTTTGGCGCGGAAGCGCCAGACGTTTCACTCAAATCCCTCTCCTATCTCGCTGACTCCAGCACTCCTTGCTGTCGCCCCCGGGTCTGCCAAACATGGTTTGACTTATTCTCGTCGTGAACGTATCTGTTGAAAGCATCCAACTCAATTCGCCGGAAAGGATGACTTTCTGAATCTGGGTGTCGATCACGTCTGGACTATCATGGAGATGGATAGGTCGCCAGATCAGCTGATCAGTATCACCGCCGTTGTTCCATCATGAAGCGGCGGTTTTGTTTTTTTGGTTAAGCCCGGCCTCGTGTCGGGCGATAGAAGGAGGACGCCATCGCGGATGAGCTGGCTCAGCCAAGATGAAGGACGAACCAAGACGAATCCCCCATCACATCACGCGGAATACCTAAAGCAGTAGAAAATCCCAGAGCGAGGGCGCAGCCCGGAGCGAGTGCGAAGCACATGGAGTGAGCGGAGCGAACGTCGTCTTCCGGCGAAGCCGGTTAAAACTATGGCGAAGCCGGTGTTAAATAGGGCGCAGCCCGTATCAATGATGCCGAAGGCAGTATATGTATTCGACCGAGCGCTGAAAGCGAGGGAGGTTGACCATTTAGGGCGGCCACTATAAAGACCCGCGATTTTTTTGGCTATCCCCAGGCTGTTTTGACGTGTCAGGCACGTTTTAAGCCGTCCAGGTATCCAGAACCCAGCCGGACGGCCCCGAAGGGGCTAGGAGGCGTCCCGGATGTTCGTGTCACGCCATCTTCTAACGACGGACGATTTTTATCGGCAACCATTTCCCGTTTCCCTGTGAACTATCCAGTTCATCAACCAAAGGAGATGTGCATGAGTGAAAATGTCATAGACAACTGGCCGGTTATCTGAAGGACATTCGAGAAGAGAAGCTCGAAACCTACGGTGAGTCGACCAAGATAATGAAGGAAGTCCGTCTCGGTAGCGGCGAATGGTTCGAGATCTTTTACGAACCAGGAGATGACGCAGAATCGTAGAGGCTTTCTTTTGCTCTCAAGGCCAGCGTATCCAACTGGACGACCAGGAAGTCGAGAATCTCTCGGCTCGTTTCTAAATAACCAAGGGGAATGTATGGCTTCAACAAAACCCAAGCGATTGGCGAAAGGGGCGAAAGCTGCGATCGCAAAAGCAAAATCCGAAACATCCATACGCCGGCTCACCCGGCCGGTTGCTCCTATGTGCGTATCGTCGTAGACGGTTACGAGATCGCCTACTGGGATAAAAATGAATGGAAGCAAGATCCTTCAGTCGTGATGGGTGCCATCATGGGTGCCGCAAAAGGCAATCTGCAACATCGGTAACACTCCGCTTCACAACTCCCCACTGTCCATTACGGATGGTGGGGTTTTTTACGTCTGTTATATCCGCTACAGGTAACCAGGGATGTGTAACTGAGCATTAGAACCAGTCTCCCAGACACACATCACGCAAATCACGCTTTTAGCAAAACTTTCCGCGCTTCATTTGCACCCCCCTCTCACCTATCTGTAGGTCGAATGCTCGTTCGGCCGTAATCAATCAGAAAGGTATCCAATGAAAAAAATGAACCAAGAAGACCAGCCACTGATGGTCGAGATCAAAAAACAAGATGTCCGAGAACAGGCTATCGGACTTTCCATCATCCTCGTTATCGTCATCCTGGCATTCGTGGCCGGCTTCTATTCCGGTAGCCCATCTGCGGAGTATCAGCAAAACCTGACCGTGGAACAGATGGAACACAAATTGACGCGAATGACGCTGAAAGCGTGCCTGGAAGAACGCAGATAAACCTTTGTGCCGGAGGTGGCTAAACAACCGCCTCCGGTTTTCATGTCACCGACGATTCCGGATTTCCTTCGCCGGGTGGTCTAAGTGTTGGAGGGATCGTTTTCCTCCATAACCAAAAAAGGAGTTATGCAGATGAAACAGCAACAGCCAAAAAAATTGCCTTACGATATCTTTAATGATTTCGAGAACGAGGTCGCCAAACAGTGCCCACACCGTGCATTCAAAAACGGTCGGCGCGATATCGACTACCGGGCTCTTCCCACCTACTCGGTCATCATCATCCTGGCGTGCCTCTCAAAAAACGAACTGGCATCGTTGAAGTATTTCGTAGCCGAACATCTTAAGTATGAGCTCCGGTTGATTCATCTCATGGGCGTGATCAATTTGCTGCAGTCAAAGAACATGGCCGCAAAATTGGTCGGACTGATGAATGTGTCACCCAAGCGCCGCCAACCCGAGGCACAGTTGAGCTTTGACTTTTGATGTTCTTGTAAAAATGCACCGAGGTTCTGAATCCCAGAATCTCGGTGAATTCGTTCTCACACCAATCAGCCAATGGAATGGCCAGCACGAAATAGGTTTGAGATTTCAGTGATAGCTTGAATTTCGCTTCAGGACAATACCGACTGAAGTTATCTGGACGGGCGTGTTGCCCCGTTATTCAACGAAAGGACGCAAGATGGATGCAGTCAAGAAGGATGACCGTTTGGACTATGAGGTCTTCACGGATTTTGAAGATGCGATCGACTCCCTCTGCCCGCCGGGCACATTCACTCCGGGAAAGCTGATGGACTTCCGCCTGGTGCCGGAGCACATCCTGTTCATGGTACTTGATCGGCATAGCGACGAGCATCTCTTTGTCATTGCCGATGAATCCTGGAACTATCCGGATGATGAGCGATTCGAGCCGGTGCTCCAGGGGATTGAGTTTGTCTTCGCCAAGCGGGAGGCTGATGACCTGATCAAAAAATTGATAAAAGGTTGAGCACTACGGGTAAACCTATCGGCGCACTAGGTTTATCCACCGTTTTTATTGGCACAACATCCAAATCTTCTTCTTGAACAATTTTTGCCCCTGTTCAGGGCTTTAAAGGAGAAAGAAATGGCACTTGCCGACAAAAAATCATTTTACCGCTTCCTCAAGGAGGCGGAGGTGTGCGAACTTGAGGGGAGAAAGGCGGATGTGGAGAGTCTGATCTCCATCGCTCGGTCTCCAAAGGTGATCAGGGATGCTAAGCATCTGCTTAGCAAGATCGATGAGGAGCTGGCCGTGCGCCAGGAGGTTGCTCTCCTCGAAAAGAAATAGTACCAAAAACAACACCCCAGACCATATTGGTTCTGGGGTGTTTTCTATTTGATCACAGACATCCCGGTCTGGTTGCGCCGCTTCAGGATATTGGTGATCCTGGTTGATTCAGCATGGTCTCCGGCTGCGATGGCCAGAAGTGCTTGTTTTTCAAGTTCTGCGTCGGGACCGTAATCCGTATTCTCGACTTGATCGATGAACTCGGTAGTGAATTCATCAAGGGATTGTCTTGTGGGCTTTTTTTTGGCTGGTGTGAACTTCACCACATTGTTTGTATTCATGATTCACTTTGTATTTAAGTTGAGATGATTATAGTGAAGTGCAATAGTATTGTCAAGTAAATATGCAGCTACTACGTGATGCGGTGCTTATGGATTGGTTCTTTGGTTTTTATCACGCCTCTTCAACCATCTTCTAGTTGAACCAAATCGCCAATCCTGGCGTTGTTCATTAACCATCTGGAGATGAGAATGAGTAAAAATCAAAACGTAGCAATCAAGATCAACGAATCCGCGTTGATCAAAAACCTGAAGTTTGCGTTTTCAAACGCATTCACCGTCATGGCAGAGCTGTTGCAAAACTGTCGTCGTGCGGGCGCAACAAAGATCGATATCCTGTCATCCGTGGTCGACGAAAAGGTCGTCTTGACTATCATCGACAACGGAACCGGCGTGGATGATTTCCAAAAGATGCTCACCATCGCCGAGTCTGGCTGGGATGAAAAGATCGCCCGTGAGGAACATGCCTTTGGTATGGGCTTCTTGTCCGCCCTATTTTCTGCCAGCCGCGTCATCGTTCAGAGCAACGGACGTACCCTCGACATGGATACGGAACACATGATCAGCATGAAAGATGTGCAGATTCTTCCGATATCCTCATTCGCCGGCCCTGGTACATCGGTAACCCTGTTTGATGTTGATATGAATGTACTGAACAGCATCAGAAACCTGGTCAAAGGTTTTCCTGTCCCGGTTTTTTTGGATGGCAAAGAGTTGGATCGTCCTTACGCCGTGTCTGACAAATTCAGCGATACCGAAGTTGGTAAGTTCTATGTCAACAAGGATGTGCTGAAGCAGGAACATAAGTTTGGTATGGGCATGTACGGCAGTTATTTCCTGCAAGGATTAAAAGTGTATTCTGACAGCAGCCTGTCTTACGATTACATCGTGCACCTCGATAGCACGAAATTCTTTGGCCGCATGCCGGATCGTGACAAGCTGGTCAATGAGCAAGAAGTGAAAACAGCTGTTCGTGAAGTGCTTTACGCAATGATCGGGGAGTTTCTTGAGTCTCGACTGGCCGCGTTGGGTGAACAAGGTTTTTGCGACGAGTACGGCAGTTACATTATCAATAATTGTCGCGAATTCCTGCTGAAGCTCAATACGTTGCTGCCGAAGGAAATTGTTAAACAGATCGATAGCTTGGCAGTCAATTCGGACATCATGCAGATGTCTTCAGTGAAAACACTCACTCGTGCTGATATTGAGTCCGGCGAAACATTGTTGTTCAGTGAACCTGATTTCTATGAGGATGAAGGTTCTGTTGCAATGCAATTCATTCAGCATTTCGGCAACGCTTTCATCTTGTCGTATAACTTGCCTGAATGTCACTGGGCTTCTTCGTATGTTCTGGAGCCTGAAAACGATGAATTCAAGTACGAGATCATCAATGAACATCGCCGTGCAGGTTACTCCGGGGAATACATCGGTGTGGATGTGGTGCTTTGCGAAAAAGTCGTGCTGTCTTTGGGTGAGCGTTCAATCGAACTGACGGATGAAGCGATCTATGCTGATGGAATGATCATTGTTCCGGATTTCGCTTCTGAATTCAATGCCGGCGATACTGTCGATGTTGTGAACCAATTCTTCGCAAATGATGCATACGATGAATATGGTCGCGATCGGGATAGTATTGGCGTTCGCCGCACAGTCGTCAATCTTCGTACTCAGGACTTCGGCAAAGCGATCCGTGATGCAGTCTGTACTGAAGGTGTCGACAGCATCGGCGGCGTTGAAGGCAAGCGATACATGGTGTCTTTCCTGAAAGGGAAAAACAATTCCACAAGCGATGTCGTAGTCGTTGAATTTGGTGAGTTGTTGGCCAATTTAAAGTTGGATGTTTCTGAAAAGGACATCGAAAAGGCAGTCAAGGCTATCGCCAAAAAGAAATCGAAATAAGTAGTTCGCCCGTCATCCTTTAAGGATGGCGGGTTTTTTATTCGATGATACAAACCATCTTCTTGATGGAGTTCAATGGCAATTTTGCCGACAATCAAGGAGAGAAAAATGGATCTTGAAGAGAAGTGTGCTGTATGCAGCAATACCTTTGGCCAGCATCGCGCTAAAACTGGTGCGTGTCCCAGGCGTGACCCGGACGAGCCCCGCAGGATCATCGGATTTTTAGATGACAAAAACCAAGGTGGCGATATGCCAACATTTTTTAAATCAACGAAAGGAGAAGTTCATGCAGCTTGAACAATACAAGAGTGTCTGGGAGAGTCTGAGGTCGACAATCCTGGAAAAAATGACAGCACTGGCCGCCGGCCTGAAAACCGTAGTTGAATACACAGTCTCTGATGTGTGCATCTCCGGTCCAGATGAGTTTTTACTATCCGATGAATATCGGATCAGTTTTGATCTGAAAAACGAGAAGGAGGTTACTGTTCTGTCGGTAGAATTTGCGCTGATGGATGCTGCCGATGCCGGTGAAGACGACGGCTGCGCAGTAATGTGTGGATTTAATGGTCACGCAGGGCTGATATTGGGTGGCTATGCGCCGGCACGATATTCGAATGACTGTTACACCACTGATGTCGATGTTCTGAGTACGCGAGTAGATGAGTTCGATATTGAAGAGGCCGCACAGTTTATTGTGAATGAAGCCCTTCAGGACGAAACATTGCTTAAGGAAGTACGCGAGGCGTCAAAATGAGCCGAATCAAGGACCAGCTCCAGGTAATCATGAATGGCCGAAGCTACGACATTGTTCCGGTCCGTAATGGATCGGGTTACAACGTGGTTGTCCGAGGCATCATCAACCCCATGCCGGGCGGCACGGGAGGCTTTCAGACCATCGAGCAAGCTGTCCTGTCCATCCGCATTCTCGAACGAGCTGGAGACGATTCTGATCGTTTCTGGAATCTCTGGTACAGGGTTTCCGGTGTCACTCAGAAGAGTCGAGACCAAAACAAGGCATTTGCTGCCTTAATTGGAATGAAAGTCGAGCGAATCAGTCGTCATGAGCATCGATTGGTTCAAATCGATAAAGTATCAGCGTAACACTAGCCACACTCAGTTTCTACTGGGTGTGGTTTTTTATTGGTCACGACCGCTCATCTTCAGTTGTATTCAATAATTGGAGAAAATTATGTGTGGAAAATTAGTTTCAAATGCGTTGAAGAATCACAATATGCCTGAAGCGATGCTGTTCTTGAACAAGATGTTCTCGCGTGAGATCGCCATTTACCTGGAGGAAGATACCGGCTGGTCATTGCTTCATCGCGCGTGCGCAACATGCAAATGGTATCCCGGTGCAAACTTCGAGGTAATGAAGGATTTGCTTGAAAAACTATTGCGGTCGATCGACGCGAATACTCAGCTAGTTAGTGGTCAATTCAAGGGCTACGGGCCTATTCACTTGACTTCCAATGTGAATGTGATCGAACTTCTGTGTCAGCACGGAGCAAGTGTTGATTTGAAGACCGGTGATGGCGCGACAGCTATCGGTATGTGTGCAGCCAAGCGAGCATATGATTCTGTCTATCTGCTTGCCAGTCTTGGAGCTGATATCTATGCGAATTATGGACCAATCTCGCTTCCTCAGTTCTTGCGAAAGAATGGTCATGATTCCGTTCTTGATCAGCTCATTGAGATCACTCATCCCAAAGATGGCAAGCCAACTTCGTATGCCTGGTGACATCCTTTCATCCTGAAGGAGTGAGATTCCTACTGTACCAGACCGTCACCTCAATGAGGTGGCGGTTTTTCTTTTGGCGAATTCCTGTTGTCGAATAAAAAAGACGGAGCATCTCGCTCCGTCTCGTCGTTACAGCATCTCGACTATCCAGGGATGGGTTCGTAAAGCGAGTTCAATTGCTGTGTGGTAAAGACTTTTTTGATGCCATTCTCACCGATCCTGATCCAGTGCCCGATATGCAAGGTGGCGATACCGATATCGTCGTTGTACATGATGTACTTGCCGGTGCCGTTCTCGAATATCCTGGCGCTTTCGCCGAGCAGCTCCATCATCTCCTTGGTATTTTCTCCCGTCCATTGAGCACAATAGGCGTAGTAGATCTTCTTGCGATGGGTGAATTTTTTGGTTTTCATGGAAGTCCTTTTATACGATCTTTTTTACGACGCTGACATAGCCCATGTATTCTGATTGAATGTGGGCAACCAGCCAGAGTTTGAGCAGGAGAGTAGAGCGAGCAGCACATCTTCGACTTGGTCGAACCTGTCTTTGAATCGCGCGATCTTGTTGATGAATACGACGTGATGTCGTTTGTGTTCTTCGATATCGCGGTAGTTGGCTCGCTCATGGAGCGACTCCTCGAAGGTGAAGTGAGTCAATGTGTAGTCGATCAATGCCTTAAGTACGCTTTTGGCGTTGCCGCCATTCTCGCGCACATTGTACAGCTCGTTGATGTAATCGACGATCCGAAGATGTTGCTCGTCGATGACTTTGATGCCGGTGTTGTATTCGTCTTTCCATGCAATTGCAGACATACCATTCCCCTTTTATTGACAAACGCTGCAAAACCATATCATATATTGTGGATATTTAACAGTAAACACAATAGTATCGAAAAGGCTTGATATTTGTTTTGCGCGTGAGTAGAATGGTCACATCAGCTGTCTGTCATGACCTGCTGGTGTCCCTAGTGTCAAAGCTCTCCCCCGGCAAACCCCTTTTGTCGGGGGTTTTTTTTAAAGCTCTCCCCATTAAATCAACTGCAATAATTTATTGCAAGAAAATACTATTGCGCATATACTGTAAACACAGTAGCCAACAAAAATAATAAATAGGCTTGTTTTTAACTAAGGACACTAGCATGAGACAAGACGCTTTGAGCGCCCGTCGTTCTTACGACGCTGACATAGCCCATGTATTCTGATTGAATGTGGGCAACCAGCCAGAGTTTGAGCAGGAGAGTAGAGCGAGCAGCACATCTTCGACTTGGTCGAACCTGTCTTTGAATCGCGCGATCTTGTTGATGAATACGACGTGATGTCGTTTGTGTTCTTCGATATCGCGGTAGTTGGCTCGCTCATGGAGCGACTCCTCGAAGGTGAAGTGAGTCAATGTGTAGTCGATCAATGCCTTAAGTACGCTTTTGGCGTTGCCGCCATTCTCGCGCACATTGTACAGCTCGTTGATGTAATCGACGATCCGAAGATGTTGCTCGTCGATGACTTTGATGCCGGTGTTGTATTCGTCTTTCCATGCAATTGCAGACATACCATTCCCCTTTTATTGACAAACGCTGCAAAACCATATCATATATTGTGGATATTTAACAGTAAACACAATAGTATCGAAAAGGCTTGATATTTGTTTTGCGCGTGAGTAGAATGGTCACATCAGCTGTCTGTCATGACCTGCTGGTGTCCCTAGTGTCAAAGCTCTCCCCCGGCAAACCCCTTTTGTCGGGGGTTTTTTTTAAAGCTCTCCCCATTAAATCAACTGCAATAATTTATTGCAAGAAAATACTATTGCGCATATACTGTAAACACAGTAGCCAACAAAAATAATAAATAGGCTTGTTTTTAACTAAGGACACTAGCATGAGACAAGACGCTTTGAGCGCCCGTCGTTCTAAGAATTCTGCACAGTCGTCATTCCTGAATCGCGGGAGTGGCGTATGACCCGGCTACATACGATCCCTTTGGATGATGAGCAATTTCACATCGTAAGTGATGATGAGATCGAGTCTCTTCAAGCATCCTTTCCCGATCTTGATGTTCGTTCCGAGATAACCAAACTCGAAGCTTGGCTTTCGCTGAATGTGAAACGCCGGAGGATGACTCCTGATATGGGGGAATTCGTCCGCAATTGGCTTACTTATGCAAGCAAAGCTGTTAATCCTTCTGCTCAGAAAGGAGAAAGCAATGCTTAACGACAACCTCCCTTCTCCTCTCGTTCCGGCCGATGTTGATCTGGCTGATTTTGCTTTCATGCCAGTTGATGTTCAGCGGCTTTTGAAATCTGACACATGGCTTGCCGCCATTGATAATAAGCTCATTGCATGGGCGTGTATCAATCTGTGGTTTGAGTCTTGGCATCAAAAACCTGCATCATCCCTTCCTGGTAATGAGAGGTTGTTAGCTAGAATCGCCCAAGTCGATATTGAACAGTTTCTGGATATTCAAGAAACTGTTATGCATGGATGGACTCTTTGCTCTGATGGTCGTTACTACCATAAGGTTGTAGCTGAAAAAGCGCTTGAAGCTTGGGTGGAGAAGCTCGTTCATCGCTATAAAGGTAGTGTAGGAAATTTCAGGCAACACAAGATTACTTTTGACGCAATCGCTATGGTTGACAAGATTGAGCAGTCAAAAGCTCTATTGAGAACCATAAATCCAACTTCAAAAATCTTAAAGCGAAAGACAACAGCGCTTTCTGATGCGCTGTTACTTCAGCTTGAAATGTTTCCTGAGTGGAGCGCACCTGCGAACGCACCTGCGAACGCACCTGCGAACGCACCTGCGTTAAGTGATGTAAAAGTGCACCATTCTGGTGCAATTCAAGATGAAAACAACGCTCCTGCGTGCGCACCCGCGAACACTGATGGGATCGCACCTGTGAACACACCTGCGCTCCCTGTGCGTACGCAAGAGACAGAGACAGGGACAGAGACAGAGACAGGGATTGAATCTAAAAACACTTGCGGAGAGGCGAGCTCTCCGCCATCGGCTTCGCCTAGTCAAGCAGCCAGACCAGCCCTTTCCTTGGAATTTCAAGAAGCAAAACCGTCGCCTCAATCCGTACTGGATATTGGTGGTGATCCTGTCCTTTACCGATTGGCTGCGCTTGGCGGTAAAACCTTCTACGACGTAACGAAGAGTTATTTCGACGCAAAACAGGAATTCTTTCCAGCCCTCGATATGGCCGCTGAGTTCCGGAAGATGGCGTCGTGGTGCCAGGACAACGCGCCGCAACGAAAAACTGTGGGTGGTTATCCTCGATTCATCAATTCCTGGTTATCAAGGGCTCAGAATGCACTGAAGGTTCAAGGCCCTGGCAAGCAGCGAGGGAGTCAGCTTTCTGCTGGTAAGTGGGACGGGATCGACAAAAAGGATTTTACAGGTGATGTTCGTCCTGATTTTGGTTTCTAAGTGAGGTTTGTTATGAATGTAAAAAGTTTTGAGAATGCTCTTAGTAAAAAAATTGGTGGTGAAGTGAAAATCGGCACTGAGAGCGGGATTTGTGAGAAGCATGGAAATTATGTTGCCTATACGCTAAATGGCGCCGGAGGTGGCTGCCCTTCTTGTATGGAGGAAAGGCTTAAAGTGGAAGAGAGGACGCATGCGCAGTCAGTAAAAGCGCACACCGATAGCTTGATGCATGATGCCATGCTTTCTAAAGCGGGCGTCCCGGAGCGATATCGAGAAAAAGGTTTTGAAAATTGGGAATTCGTCACGGATGAGCAGCAAAAAATATTGAATACCGTGATCAATTACGCAAAGAATTTCAACCAAGCCAGGGAGGTCGGGCGCTGTTTGATTATGTCCGGCTACAACGGCACTGGAAAGTCTCATCTTGCTGTGGCTGTTGTTGAGTCGGTTTTGAATCAAGGGTATTCCGCAATGTTCATCTCAGCTACCGAGGCTTTGCGTACCGTACTCGATTGCATGGGTAAGCACAGCAAGATGACGCAATCTGACGCGATCAATATCTTGCGCTATCCAGACCTTCTGGTTCTTGATGATGTGGGTATCGCCAATGACAGCGATACTACGACGCAGATCACTTACGAGATCATCTATGGTCGTTATCACGATAACAAGCCAACCATCATTACAACAAACGACAATCTGCCAGAATTGAATCAATACATTGGCGTTCGCACGGTTGATCGTATGCGCGAGAATGGCGGGCTTTTCCTCCCGTTTGCGTGGGAATCCAAGAGGGGAATGGTATGACCGTCAAATCAATTCCAGAGCGATTCAAGGAATGTTCTTTTGAGAACTTCAAGGCCGTCCACGAATCGCAAAAAGATGCGTTGTTGATTCTTTCGTCGTTCGCTTTCGATTTCCATAATTCTATCGAAGCTGGACGAAATATCGTTCTTTCCGGTCCGGTTGGTGTCGGGAAAACGCACCTCGCAGCGGCCGTTGCCAATGCTGTCGATAAGCAAGGATTTTCTGTCTTGTTCGTATCGGCTCCGGATTTCTTTCGGATGCTCAGTGATTGTCAGATGGATAAGGGGGCAAAAGCTCTCTCGGACGTGTTTGATGAGCTAAAGCAGCCTGACCTGATTATTTTTGACGATGTGTTCGTTGTTGATGACGACGACACCAGAGCGGTCTACGAGGTGGTTGACGTTCGCTATCGCCATAAAAAGCCACTGCTCATGACCAGCTCTCTTTCTCCGGACGACATGCTGGATCTGTTTGGCGTGGGTGTCATGGATCGATTGCGTGATGGAGGTGGTTCTGTATTGAACTGCGATTGGCCTTCAGGGAGGGACGTGAAATGAGCTACGACTTTCTCGATTACGAAAGGCTGGCGCTGACATCGCTTATTTCCCATCCGGAAGTTCGCGATCTCCATGAGATCAACCCCATGGACTTCGGCGCAAACGAAACCCGGCTGATCGCAAAATCTCTTGCCGAGATGATGTCTCAAGGACGTGCAGTCGACTTGATGCTACTCGCCGAGCATATGGAACGCTCTGGTGATCTTTCAAGGATCGGTGGGTTTACTTACCTTTCCTCGCTTGCATCGAACGTGCCGGCCAAAGATAACGCGCCATCGTACATCGCAATCGTCAAGCGTCAGGCGCTGGCCAGACGCTGTATCGCGGCAGGAAACAAAATCGCCGCAGCTTTGAACAGTTCTGCTGATATCGATGCCCGTATCGCTGAAGCGTCCGCCGCTTTTGATGATCTCACCTCGCTGGATTCCGGCTCCAAGACTTGTGTCACGCTCAAGGAAGCAATGACCGGTGCGGTTGAGTACATTGAAGGTCAATATGAGAATTCAGGAAAAGAGCCTGAATATCCATTCGGATTTACCGATCTTGATGAGATGACTCAAGGTGCTGGACCGGGCGATCTTATCGTTATCGCCGGGCGTCCAAGTATGGGCAAGACGGCCATGTCTATGAATGTGGTTGAAACCCTTGCCACCAAAGGCAAGGTTGGTTTGGTCGTATCCATCGAGATGGGTGCAAGCCAGTTGGCACTTCGCATGATCGGCAGTTCAGGTCGAATCAATATCCAGACCATGCGTAAAGGCAATATGCAAGATGATGACTTTTCTCGTGTGACTTGCGCTTTGAGCAAGATGTCCGAGATGAAGTTGGTTATCGATGAAACGCCTGGTGCATCCCCTTCTTCGATTCGTCGCGCTGCAAAATCCGTGCAAAAGATGCATGGGAAGATCGACTTCATCGTGATCGACTACCTTCAGTTGATGAATGGCGACAAGTCGAGATATGACAATCGTACAGCCGAGATCGGCGAGATATCCAGAGGGTTGAAGCTGCTTGCAAAAGAGTTTGGTATTCCAATCTTTCTTCTTTCGCAGCTGAATCGCAGTTTGGAACAGCGTCCAAACAAGCGCCCGATCATGTCCGACCTTCGTGAGTCAGGTGCGATTGAACAGGATGCAGACATCATCATCTTCCTTTACCGAGACGAGGTTTACAACCCTGACTCGCCGGAAGTTGGGTGTGCTGAGCTGATCGTGGCGAAACAGCGTAATGGCCCGATCGGTTTTGTTCGAGTCGCCTTCAGGGGTGATATATCAAGGTTCGAGGATTTTTCTGGAGGCGGTTATGCCGGATAAAGAAAAGCCGATGACGCGCAAGGAAAAGAACATGGCGCGTGACAAGACCTTCAATGATTTGCTCTATCTGAAGGGCGCAGTCAATGAGGAGGGTGAGTTCATCACGGATGTTGAATTCAAGCGCAATCCTGTTCTTGATCGTGTGTGGGTCCCAAATATCGGGAAGCATGGCACAAGCATCTCAACCGATGTGATCATTGCAAACACAATGGAGGAACTGCTGGGCAGTCGTGCGCTATATATCGTATGGGTTCGCAAAGTCGTCGACTATGTTGCAAAAAGATCCAATGTGAACGACAAAAAAGGCATTGCCGGACTTTCTCGCATCGTGCAGCGCGAGGCGATCGCCTATATCCGCGACTACAATAAAAGGGTTGTCAATGACTAGGACAGCAGAAGAGGATCTGTTCCACTCTAACCCGGTGCCGATGATCGCGACAGACCGCGAGCATCGCATCACCAGGGTGAACCGGAGCTATTTAAACCTGACCGGCTATTCCGAACACGAAGTCATTGGAAGAAACCCTTCATTCAATGACTCCAGATTCACTTCGCATTCTGTCCAGATGGAGATGTTCGATTCGATCAAAGAGAACGGCTCCTGGCATGGAAAGGTTTGGAACAAAGATAAGGTTGGCGATACCTACCCTGTCATGCTTTTCATCATGCAGGCTACCGATGGTTACATGGCAAGTTTCCATCGTTTAAGTATTCAGGATGATGCTTTAAATCGCCTTCTTCGCTTGGTCAATTATGATCACTTGACCGGGCTTGTGAATCGTACGTCGATCAACAACCAGCTGGATAGATTGATTTCGATCGCGCAGTCCGAGGGCGAGCCTTTTGCCGTTCTCTATCTGGATATGAACCGGTTCAAGAACATCAATGACTTGCTTGGTCACGCGGCTGGTGATGAATTACTGATTGAAGTCGGTGCAAGGCTGCAGAACTTGGTTCGTGATGATGATATGGCCGGCCGGATCGGTGGTGATGAGTTCGTAGTTCTTTTGAGTAACACGAATCCTCTTATCGCAAGGCACATTGCAGAGCGTATAAACAAGTCTTTGTCTAGTCCATACCTTGTCGCAGGCAAAGAGGTGCGGAGTACGCCCAGTATTGGTGTATCGGCATTTCCAACAGACGGATCGACAGTTGATGAGTTGCTACATAACGCCGATATGGCGATGTATCAAGCAAAATCTGCCGAATGCAGTGACGAAGGTTGCATTCAGTTCTTCTCAAAAGAGATGAATAAGGACATCTTGTTCAAACTGGAGGTTGAAACAGATCTTCGTCAGGCGATCAAGAATGGCGAACTGTCCATGTATTACCAACCCCTGCTCGATTCAAACACGATGAAGGTGGTCAAGGTTGAGGCTTTGATGCGATGGGATCATCCAACAAAAGGCAATATCCCGCCGGATGTATTCATTCCCGTTGCCGAGGAAAGCGGTCTTATCACGCAACTTGGCGGTCTGGTTATCGAGGAAACGATCTCTGAGATGGCAAAATGGCGCGAGAACGGCTTGTACGACGTTCCGGTTGCCATCAATATATCAAGCATCCAATTAAGACAGTTGGATCTTCCTACGGTGATCGGCGAGACTTTGGATCGCTATGGATTGAGTGGTGTCGATATCGAGGTTGAAATTACCGAATCTGTGGCCATCACAAACCCTGAGCAATCTATTGCAATGATCAAGAGATTTCATGACATCGGCATTAAGGTGGCAATGGATGATTTTGGTACAGGTTATTCAAGTCTCTCGTACTTAAAGAATCTGCCGTTTGACACGATCAAACTGGATAAGTCGTTCGTTCATAATGCTGATATCGATAACCACGATGCTGCAATCAGCATGGCCACCATCTCTCTTGCTCACAACATCAAGCTCAAGATCGTGGCTGAAGGTGTTGAAACAAAGTCCCAGCAGGATTTCCTAAAGCGAAATTACTGCGACTTGATGCAAGGATTCCTATTCTGTCGCCCTCTTCCCGGGAATGAGGCGATGCAGTTCGTTCTTCAACATAATTCGTCCAAGGGGTAGTCATGGAGGGTGTGGTATCCATCTATATGGCCGGGAAATATCGCGCAACGATTGGCGCAATAGTATTCTTAATACGCGCAAGCATTTCGAGGTTGATGCCCATACCCCTTGGCTAATCACGAGGTTCAGTTTTTGTGAGCGTCGATTCAAATACATGGGGCCCTACTTCTTCTCTTGTGACCACGGGTGTTACCACGGCCCAAATTCTCATGGCTGGATAAAACATCCTGAACATACCTGCGAAACGCTGGAAAACAATTTTTTGAGGTTGGTCAGTCGGAAGCAATATGTGACCGAGCATTGCATGCAGACTATCCGTAATGCAGAAGTGTTCTTTGCCTGGATCGAGGATGAAACTTGTTTTGGCACACTGGCAGAGTTTGGCTATGCCAAAGCGCTGGACAAGAAAATCATTGTCGGCGTCAAGAAATCGGTGAATTTGAAAAACATCTGGTTCACTCTGGCGCTGGCCGATGTCGTTGTTTCCGCTGTATCTGCTGAAGAGGCATCCCGACAAAGTTTCGCTGTTTTGGCAGAAGTCTAGTCTCCAGTTTTTATCATCTCGATTTATTCATCTTCAATCAGATGCCACTCGCCCCATTCGGGGTGAGGTTCGTGGTATCAGGAGAAAAACATGAGTAAATACAACAAAATATCGATGGATGAATGGGAGAAGCGATTCAAGCCCGTCATCAACCACATCGACACCAATGCCAGTTTCGTCGGGTTTTGTGAAGACGATCCTGAACGTGGGTGCATGTTTGAGACCTTCGGTGCCGATCTGCAGTACATCCGCGATGTTATGGATGGAAAGATCCCTGGCTTGTTTGTTGATGATGCATTGATCGTCAAAGAGGAGGTGCCTGCATGAAGGAAGTCGTTTTCCCAAATGTAGCGTCAGGCTCTCCAGATTCCCCGGAGTGGCATGCCTGGCGTGCGCGGGGGCTCGGTGGCAGTGATTCGCCTGTGATCGCCTCGGATGCTGGTTTGGCTTCCCGTTCTTCATGGATGCCGACGTTGCATGAGCTCTGGGAGATGAAGCTTGGTATCCGACCGAGGCCGAAAAGCAATCCGGCCATGGCTCGCGGACGTAACTTCGAGGATGCTGGCCGTCAGAAGTATGAGTTGGTTTCTGGGCGTATGGTATCCCCTCTCTTTGGAGAGATGGATCGCCACCCCGAGATCCGTTCATCATTCGATGGCGTTTCGTTCAACCGTAAGCTCAATGTCGAGGTGAAGATCCCGGGCGCGAAAACGCACGAGTCGGCAAAAAACGGCGTTGTTCCCGGTCATTATCTTCCGCAGTTGGCGCATCAAGGCCTGACCCTTTGGGGTTATCCGGAAGATTGGCCGAACGATGTCGAGGTCGACTTCGTGACCTATCAGCCTGAGTCTGGTGATATCGCTATCGTCAATTTCGGCATGGGTGACCCTGAAGCGTTGGCAAGGATGAATAAGCTAAAGGCGTTGGCGACGGCGTTGCTGCCGCATCTGCTTAAGTTCTGGAAGCATATCCAAACCAAGACCCCTCCCGGCCAGCAAATGGACGAGTGGACGATCGCGGCTCATGAGTATCGCGTTGCCGACGAAGCTGAGGCGGAAGCCAAGACAATCAAGGAGCGGGCCAAGGAGGAGTTGCTCAAGCTGACCGGTGATGCTGAAAAGCGTTCCGGTGCTGGTGTGACGGTTTCTGTGTATTCCCAGGCAGGTGCAGTGGATTACAAGAAGCTTGTTCCTGTTCTTGTGCGCCGCGATGCGGTCGAAAGCATCCTTGAAACACTGGGCATTGACGATGAAGAACTCAGAAAGAAGTTGCTGGTTGATGCAGGGGTCTCTGATGACTTGATGAATGCCTATCGAGCCAAAGAATCGTCTCGTACGAAGATCACGATAGATAAGGACTATGAAGCACCGGTCCAGTCTGTTGTTTTTGAAGCCACTGTTATGCCAGAGAGCGAAGAAGAAAGGTCGTATAGTTGGTGACAACCGAAGACAAGGCCGATGTCGTAGAGATCATAAGTCGCTGCGGCACTAACGGGACATCATTATTTGATGCTGGCCTAATCGAGCATTTGATGTCACCCAATCAGCGCGTCGTTCATTCGGGGCTGCTTGAGCGGGTTCGTGACGGTATTTCGACATTTTACGATGTTGAGGTGCTGAATCGTCTGTTTCAACTTTAACCAAGAACCGTCATCCTTTATGGATGGCGGTTTTTATTTGGTCTGAATTTCCATCTTCCTTATGAACATTTTAACCGGCGTCGTCGGTATGTTTTTTGAGGAGAATGACATGGAAGAAGTTACAAAGGACTGGGAAGAAGTTAAAAAGATTGCGTCAAGCTTCAAGAAAGGTGGTAATGATGAGTGATTTTACGAAGGATCAGAGCGTACAAATAAGTTTGCACGCTGCGTATTTTGCAGAGGCTGTGCGGGAAGTTGAGGGATTTTCCGAATGGCGCTACATGCATGAGATGGGCCATATCGAGTTCATGACTGATCTCGTCAAGTACGCCCCGGTGATGCTTGATGCCGAGCAAAGCGCTGCCAAGGTGGTTGATTTTAACTACCCTGGTGTATTCGAGTACGAGGTGTCGGCTTATTTTGGCGAGTGGTTTGCCAAGGAGACGATGCGCTTGGGCGGCACACCTCAAAGCGCTGATGTCCTGGCTCGGATCAAGAGCGAAGTGGTTGGTTTCTTCGCTCAAGGCGAGGGTGCTCCAGTAAGAAGCGAGCTGGAAGCAGCGATCGTGTTGAAATAGTACCAAACAGCCCCACGGATTCCGTGTGGGCTGTTTTTTATTGTGTGCGAGAAGGAATCTTCTTTGTAGACATTAGCCGGGCAATATTGCCGAGGAGATGCCTGATAAGGAGAAATATCATGGTAAAAGTAATTTTGACAGTAGACCCGTCCACTGGTCGTGGTTTGTACAAAAACGAAGAGAAAGTCCTGGGGGTGTTCGCATCCATCCAGGAAGCGATCTTCAATCTCGGGGAGTTTTACACTTCCCGCTTCTGCAACATCCAGACAGTATGAGAGGATTTCATGCATACCGGCCGCCGGCCCCAAACATCTTTGATAGCGAGTGGGAAAACACTGCGCTTCAGGATGGTGTAGCGGCTGCCGACAAACCCAAGTCTGATGTAAAGAAGGTTGAGAAACCTGAAGAGCCGTCAGTTCTGAATGACTTCTAAGGAGAGAAAATGAGTGAAGGGCCATGGTTCTTAAATCATTACGTGTGTGTCTGTGGATGCACATGGGATGACGAACACGATTGTACGTGCAATGATCATTGCCCAGTCTGCAATAAGGAGATTGTTCCTGAAAGCAGTGACGAGCAGTGCCCGGTGTGTAAAAAGTTCACCTGCGACGGCTGCGAGATCCCGGTTGATGCAAATAACGGAAAGGAAGCTTGTATGTTTAATCCAACTTACTGCAAGCTGAAAGATGGCCGCGAAATGGTCGTATTTTCTGACAATACCGACGAAGAGACGATGCACGTTTTCCCTGTGCGAGAACTTGAAGGTTTCGACGCGGAAAGCATCTGCTGCGTAGAGGTGCCTTACAGCGCTATCGCTCGCACAGATCGCAATCGTGTTGCGGCTTACCTCTAACTCGGAAAGGATATCAACAAGCTTTAACCAATACCGGGCACTTTGTGCTCGGTATTTTTCTTTATTAATAAGATACTGACAGTATCTTGATGTAGAAAATCATGTATCATCTCGCCATGGCAGGCAACTGCCGTGTCGAAAGGAGGTGATCATGTGGTGGTGGGCGTACCTTCATACGAATGGTACGTTGCAGTTAAAAAAGTGGTTAGGTGATAAAAAAGAGTACACGGAAGATTGCCGTGATAGTCCATTTGTTGCCAAAGTGATTGAGCCTTTCGAGGCTCCGAACCGCGAGGCCGCTTTTTCAGAAGCTGTGAAACGTATCCATGTAGCCTAATTTAGCCTCGCACTTTCGGGTGCGGGGTTTTTTATCGTCCGAAATTTCCTATCTTCTTGATGGTTTCTTAATGCCCGCAAGGGTTTATTCATAGAGGAGAAGAAAATGGCATCAGTACAGATTGACCGCTCGTTCTACCGCTGGACAGAGCAAGCGTCCGACCGCGAACTGAGCGTTAAGCTCGCGGAGGTTGAGGCGCGTATGCCTGCATTGAGCATCTATCCAGATGTTGCGGCGCAGGGCCGAAAGATGATTGACATCATCAAAGTAGAAATCCGTGCACGGAATGAGCAGGCCCGTGCACAAAGAATGACGCCAGAGCAACGTCTGGCGTTGGTGCAATCGCACCGATGAAACCTTAGAAACACAACAGCCCAGCAGAATTTCTGTCTGGGCTGTTTTTATTTGAGGATTGTGAGGCCTGCTTTTTGCTGTCTTTCAATCAGCGCTTGGATCTCATCTGCTTTTGCCTGATCATCCTCCATGATCGCCAGGAGGAGGTTTTTGGCTAACTCGCCGTTTGGCGATACTTGCATCTGTTCTGTTTCTTGGATCAGATCATCGATCTTTTCACTGAAGTTTTTTTCTTTCACCGGGAAGGTGATTACATTGTCTTGGTTCATTTTGCTGCACTCGTTATTTGATGGTTTTGATTATAGATACACGCAATATAATTGTCAAACCAAACTGCAATACGGGCTCTTTGGCGCGTTTTTTGAAGGAATTTGAGAAAAAGTGTCGAAAGCCAGGTTTATCACCTCCCTCCTCTCATCTTCTCTTTAGACAACGGCGCTCCGCCGGGTCATTTTAGGAGAAAACTATGAAATCCTCTGCAGTATATAAGCTCGGTCAGAACCGTGGGAAACCGCGTGTTTGGCTTCAGGGCAAGCAGCCATCTCTGGCCGGGTTCAATCCTGGCGTGCAATATGAGATCGAGGTTGTGAAGGAAAAGAACATGGTCGCACTCAAGGTGAGTGAGAGTGGCTCTCGTGTTGTTTCAAAGAAAACCCAGGGCGACAAAGAGATCCCAGTGATCGACATCAACTCACAGGAACTGTTGGGGTTGTTTTCTGGGATGAGTGAAATTCGCGTCATCATGTCGGACCGTGCGATATTCATCCTTCCACTGGCTTCTGAACTGAAAAAACAAGAGCGACTCAACCGCCTGAAGGAGAAGCTGGAAACCAATCAGCCGATCCTTGCTGGATCCATAAGTCATGGTGGCGGTATTCTGGACAACGCGCTACACAAAGGTCTTGATCTTTATGGCGTGAAATCCAAGCTCGCTTTTGCTGTCGACATCGATGTTTCAATGCTCGAACATGCGCAGGCAAACAATGAGGTGTGGGACGAAGAGACGCAGTTTATCGGCATGCCTATGCAGGAATTGGCATTCGATGAATATGCGTCATCCCGGCTGAGAAAGGTGGATGCCCTGTTTGCCGGAATCCCCTGTGCTGCTCACTCGGTTGCCGCGCGTGCGAAAAAAGGAACAACGCTTCCCGAAGATGATCCGGTATTTGGTCATCTGGTTGTTTCGTTCCTGGCGATCTTGGCGAAGGTGAACCCGGCGGTTGTGGTGCTGGAGAACGTTCCTCAATATGCGTCCGCAGCTTCGATGTCCATCATTCGTACACAATTGGCGGCCATGGGTTACAACGTTCAGGAGCGAATCCTTAATGCATCCGACTGGAATTGCATAGAAGCACGGGTTCGGATGTGTATGGTTGCGGTGACAGAAGGTATCGATTTCAACTTCGACAACCTATTCGTTCCTCAAAAGATTTCCCGGAAGCTCGGTGAAGTCTTGGATGAAGTCGATCCCGGTGATGACTGCTGGCGGCCTTATGATTACCTCAAAACAAAAGAGGTGCGTGATGCAGCCAAGGGGAATTCATTCAGTATGCAGTTGTTTGACGAGAACTCGCCAAATATCAGCACGCTGCGTAAGTTCTATCACAAAGGTGGTTCAACAGATCCTTTGTTGCGCCATCCCACAAACCCGGACTTACTGCGCCAGGTCAATGCAAACGAGCACGCTCGCTGCAAAGACATCCCAGAGCATCTGATCGCTGGCTTGAGCAAGACTACCGCTCACGAGCTGCTCGGGCAATCTGTGGCGTATCCTCCTTTTGTTTCGGTAGGTGAGTTACTGGGACGTTCTTTTCGTAGTTTCGCTACGGTGGAACAGCCTGAACTACTTGCAGCATGAACACTAACACCCGGTCTCTATGAGATTCGGGTGTTTTTATTTTCTCCAAAACAGCATCTTCTCTTTAGACAGTATTCCTGCATTGGGCAGGAAGGTCTATTAAGGAGGGCTTATGGCTCAATTGGTTGCAACACCCCAAGATGTTCTTGATGCTTTTACGCAACTCTCTGGAGAAAGTTATCGAGACTTCAGTATTCGTGAAGATAAATTCATGGCAAAGCTGGAGAAAAGTTCAAGCATCGCAGTTCTGAAACAATCCGCCAAAAAACTCATCATCAAAATTCCTTATGCTGACGGGCATGCCTACTACCGCGTCGAGAGCGAAAACCCTTTCCAGGTCAGCCACATTCCTTACGGGGATGCGTGG